>Ga0222689_1000073_pt1 | contig 61529 bp, 51 predicted proteins | sample AntAcemetage1231_FD_179838 | JGI IMG/M metagenome (GOLD analysis project Ga0222689, IMG submission 179838) | Saline water microbial communities from Ace Lake, Antarctica - #1231 | ecosystem: Environmental > Aquatic > Non-marine Saline and Alkaline > Saline | place: Antarctica: Ace Lake...
AACTTTGAGGTAAACTTTCTTCTTGTCATTTGAGTAAATTTATCTAATTAAACTTACTGTCCTGTTTTTTGGGGTATCTACAGTAAATTGCCACCCCACAGCACACCCCATCAATGAAAGAATATTTTAGGTTGCAGTTCAAGAGGTTCAATCGCAACATGACTGATTTTGGGATGCCGCTTATCTTGGTCTACACGCTTTTGCCAATAGCCTTCGTTCTGCTTTCAACCTATCTTTTTACCAAGACAGAATTCGCTGCTTACATCTTTGCACTCATGGCACTTAGTCTTATTTCGAGATTGAGTGAGCCCAAGAGAAACGACTTTCTTAAATCCATTTTCAATAAGCAAGAGTATTTTTCATTGAGAATTATTGAGAATCTCGCCTGTTGTTTGCCCTTCATGATTTTCCTGAGCTACGAAAGACTTTATCTGATAGCTATGGTATTAGGACTCTTCAGCATTGTGACGGGATTGTTCAACTACAGTGCAAACACCAATTTCACCATTCCTACGCCCTTTGGGAAAAATCCATTTGAATTCACTGTTGGATTCAGAAAAACCTACTTCCTCTTCCCTATCGTATATTTCTTGACCTTCATGTCAATATCCATTGACAATTTTAACCTGGGTATCTTTTCATTGATCTTGCTCGGATTGATTTGTCTGAGTTATTATTCAAAGCCTGAAAATGAATATTACGTATGGAGCTTCAAGGCATCCTCCAAAAAATATTTACTTGAAAAAATCAAGATTAGCATTACTTACTTCACGCTCTTGAGCTTACCAATTGTGATTGCCTTACTCCTATTTTACTTTGATAATTTTGCAATTGTCCTCGGATTTTATCTGCTCTGCTTCATCTATTTAGCAAGCATTGTATTGGCAAAATATTCGGCTTATCCACGTGAAATGAATATTCCCCAAGGAATTCTGTTTGCACTAAGTCTCATTTTTCCGCCCATTTTAATTGGAGTAATCCCTTATTTTTATACGCTATCCCTGAAAAACCTAAAGCCAATTCTAAATGATCCGAATTGAGAATTTATCTAAAAACTACGGTTCAAAACGAGTTCTTGACTCCATTAGCATTGAATTCAAGCCGGGATATGTATATGGAATTGTCGGCGAGAATGGTGCAGGAAAAACTACCCTATTCCGGTGTATTTCAGGACTCGAATCGTATGAAGGAGATGTCAATTCTGATTTCAACAAGCTCAAAGACACCATTGGCCTGCTGCTGACGGAACCATTCTTCTTTTCAAAAATGACAGGGAAAGAATACATCCGCTTACTTGCCAATGCGAGGCAAATTGAACTGGGCAACATTGAAGAAAAGAATGTGTTTGAATTGCCTTTAAATCAATACGCTTCAACCTATTCAACAGGAATGAAGAAGAAATTGGCATTGACAGCCATTTTATTGCAGAAGAATGAAGTTTTTATTTTGGACGAACCCTTTAACGGTGTTGACATTCAAAGCAACCTGATCATTACTGAAGTCATTGCAAAGCTAAAATCCTTAAAAAAGACTATAATTATTTCATCCCATATATTCTCAACTTTGGCTGATACCTGTGATGAAATAATCTTGATGAAAGAGGGAAAGATTGTAAGAACAGTACTTCGAAATGACTTCTCCGGTTTGGAGACTGAAATGAAAGAGTTTTCAATCGGCAAGCGGATTGAGAATTTGGACTTGAAATAATGTACATTGTCCCCCGCTTCACCCTTGTACTTCAATCTGATTAGCCGCTAAGCAATGATAAAACTCTTTCGAAATATTCGTCAAAAATTACTCACTGAAAATAAATTCAGTAAATATCTGATTTATGCCATTGGAGAAATTATTCTCGTTGTTATCGGAATTCTCATTGCGCTCTCGATAAATAATTGGAATGAGGAAAGGAAAGAGAATAAATCAGAGCAGTCAGTATTGCTTGAGTTAAAATCGAATTTACTTGCAGACATTAAGGACTTCCAATCCGATTTAAAAGGTTATAGAACTGCTGTAAATTCTTGCACTATCATCATTGACTTTATAGATGAGAAAATCCCCTACCATGACTCATTAAACAATCACCTTGGGAAAATCCGAATTCAAGGCGTTTTTAGCCCTACCAAGGTTGCCTATGAGAATCTTAAACTTTCTGGAATTAAGCTAATATCTACAGATTCTCTCAGAAATACCATTAGTAACTTATACGAAGTACATTACAGGTATGCGGAAGGTTATTTGGAAGCTGAATACCAACTTGACAATGAAGTATTTGGTGATTACTACACAAAAGAAATGCAAGAATACTCACCATTTAAATATGCCAAGCCAGTAGATTTCAGAAGGTTAATCCACAACCAAGAATTCAGAAACTTGATTATGCATCGGAAGATGAAAATTGAAGATTGGTTCAAGAAGTTGCATGAAAACAATATTAGGAAAGCAAACCATGTAATTGAAATGATTGATGTAGAGGTAGAAAAATAACGGAAGCTCAGTGATACTTGTTAATTCTAGCTGCAAAGGTATTGTGATGTTCAATATGCGGAGAGGATTACAAATCGCCCCTACTCCCCCTCCGAATCCCCGATAATCTTGTGGCTCTTCGATTCTGTTAGACGCTATCAATCCCATCAACAATTCAGTAGCTTCAAGCTTTATTTCTACTTCGCCAATCCCAGCGACATGTTGCCTACAAAAGCAATAGTGTTTGTCTTGAAATAATGTACATTGTCCCCGCTTCAACCTTGTACTTCAATCTGATTAGCCGCTAAACAATGATAAAACTCTTTCGAAATATTCGTCAAAAATTACTCACTGAAAATAAATTCAGCAAATATCTGATTTATGCAATTGGTGAAATTATTCTCGTTGTGATAGGGATTCTCATTGCACTCTCGATAAATAACTGGAATGAAACGAACAAATTAGACAGAGAGGAAACAAAATTGCTTGTCTCGCTCCACAATGATTTTGAAGAGAATAAAACCCGAATCGAAGAAACAATTCGCCGTCAAAAAAATGTAGTTGCATATAGCAAAGAGCTGATAAAAATAATGTCTTTGAATGACACCTCTATTTCTCAAGACTCCATAGCCCGTTTAGTTGTTGTGGGGGCACAATCTTGGTGGAGAACAGAATATGTCACTGGAACTTATGACGCCATTTTAAGTTCAGGAAATATTAATATTTTAAAAAATGATAGTCTAAAAAGATTTCTCGCAGCTTTCTCAGCTGAAGTCACTTCGGGTTTTGAAGATCACGAAGAATCAATGAATTACCTCTTAGAATTTAATAAACTGGCTGCACCCATTTCTCATAATCTCATGCATCATAGGGAATATGAGACTTTTGGAATAGTGAAAGATGATCAAGCAACAAGAGCGGCTGCAAATGAAATTATCACCAGCAAAACCTATTTAGGACTATTGATCAACAAAACTATAGCGGAACAACACCGATTTGAATACCAGCTTAAAATTCAAAGTTTTGTAGATGAAATACTTTCTGTTTTAGAAACTGAGAAGTAATAAGGAAAGCACGAACAGGCCTTTACGAAAGGCACTCCGAGACATGCCGCATAGCCAAGCCCTTAGTATTTAATTTCATTTGTAAACTCAACAGTTTACTTTTAGCGCCAGAATGTCAACCGTAGAGTTTACTTTTATTTGCATTAGTAAACCAATTAGTTTACTTTTGACTTATTATTGTAAACCAATAAGTTTACTTGTACTATGCGAAATCAAAAAAAATTGATTCTTGAGCAACTTGATAGAAAGTTAGAACCACTCAAAGGAGCTGAAATAATTCAAATGCCAACAAAAGGTTGGATACATAGTATTCGGACAGCTTTAAATATGACATTGCTACAATTAGGAAGTCGACTAAATATCACCAAACAAGGAGCTCGCAAACTTGAAGAAAGTGAATCTTCAGAATCTATTACAATTAGAAGCTTGAAGGAAATTGGAAATGCCCTTGACATGAAGTTTGTTTATGGGTTTATACCAAAAACAGGATCATTTGAAAAAATGGTTGAACAAAAATCGCGTCAATTAGCAACAAAGATTGTACTCAGAACCAACCAAAACATGCTTCTTGAAGATCAAGGAAATAGCAAAGACCAAATAGAACTGGCAATTCACGAATTAACTCTAGAAATAAAAAGAGAAATGAGAAGATCTATATGGGATTAAATTTAGAATATAAAGACGGACAGACTCCATTAGATGAAGAAGAGAAAAAAGGGCTTTTGATCAAGAGTATAACAACTCATGGAGAGCTAGACGAGCATGAACAACTCAACATTGAGAAATCGGTACAGTGGGTTATTCAATCTAAATTCACCCAGAACCAAATCCTAACAGAAGCATTTATTAAACGACTTCATAAAAAAATGCTGGGTGATGTATGGAGCTGGGCTGGAGAATTCAGAAGGTCTGAAAAAAATTTAGGCGTTGATTGGACACAAATAGGAATCGAATTAAAATATTTACTTGACGACACGAAGTACTGGATTGAAAACAAGACATATTCTCCTCACGAATTAACAATTAGATTCAAACATAGGCTAGTAAAAATTCATTGTTTTCCGAATGGAAACGGACGTCATTCCAGAATAATGGCAGACATAATTATCGAATCGATATTTGGATTGGAGGTGTTCAATTGGCACAACTCGAACATGGTTAAGCCAGACGAAACAAGAAAGAAATACATTGATGCGATCAGAGAAGGAGACCGCGGAAATATCGAACCATTAATTGAATTTGCAAGAAATTAAAACTAAAGACAATCAAAATGAGTTCAGTGCGAATTCTCAATCAGCCCTTACTCCCCCTCCGAATCCCCGATAATCTTGTGAATCTTCGACTCCGTTTCCCGCAACCTCTCATCACACCACTTCAACAAATCAGAAGCACGCTCAACCTTTACGGCAAGTTCATCTACACTGATTTCTTCACTTTCTAATTTCGCAAGTATGCCTTGAAGCTCATCCATGGCTTCTTGATACGATTCAGCTACTTTTTTTGCCATCCTTCTTGGGTTTTACTTTTTCGACTACAGCTTCTGCTTCAAAGGTATAAAAGCTGACTTGTATTTGTTGACCTTTCTTGAGGTCCTGCTCTTTGGTGATTATCTCCGTTCCCGATTTCACTATGGCGAATCCTTTCTTTAAAATATTGTCAGGATGTACCAGCTTCAATAAACTAGCCGCCTGTTTTTGAAAGAGTGCCTCTTGCTTCAAGCGATTTAAACTTGCTTGTTTCAAGCGCTTTGATTCTGCCAACCTTTCTTCTTCTTGATCGCTGATGAATCGCAAACTTAACATGCCCAACTTGTCTTTGAGAGCCACTAGCTTTCCAGCTTGCAGGGAAATCAATCGCTGGGAATTCTTTTCAATCTGATTGCTCAACTTCTCGTTCAATCTATCCCTGGCTATAAAGAAATGCCGAGAGCCGTTTATCAAACGGTCTTTTTGACGATCCAACTGTCCCGACTCCCGAATGAGCTTACTCTGCACTTTGCGGTGAAACTTCTCACCGGCTAACTTCAATTTCTCGTTGGTATTTCCCAACAACAACTTGGCTTCTTTGTGTATGCGCTCAAAAGCCCATTGCATCTTGGAATCAAAGTTCAAGTTATTCTCAATGATGTAATGCGCAACTGCCGTAGGCGTTTTTTGACGGGTATGGGCGACTAAATCTGCGACGGTCTCATCACTCTCGTGTCCAATTCCAGAAATAACGGGCAATCGAGAGTGGGCAATGGCGTTCGCGATACTGTAGGTGTTGAATACTTCCAAATCCAAGCGCGACCCTCCTCCCCGAATAATAACAATAGCATCTACCTCATAATCTTGAGCTCTTGCGATGGCGCTGCAGATTTCCTGCTCAGCCGCTACACCTTGTACCGCTGCCTCTACCAACATCAAACTAAAGCCATAACCGTAGGTATTTAGGGTGAGGTGATTGACAAAATCTTCATAACCTGCCGCTTGTTGAGAGGAGATAATCGCTATTCGCTTGATCACCAAAGGAAGCTTCAAGGATGCATTCTTTTGGAGAAGATTCTCCTTCTTTATTTTCTCAAGGGTAGCTCTTTTCTTAGATTCTAAGTCACCGATGGTGTACATCGGATCGATGTCTGACACTTGAAGCTTCAATCCATACACCTCATGAAAATCGATGCTGCACTCCAACAAAACCTTCTTACCGCTTTCGAGAATAGCGTTAAGGTCAGCACCGTATTTGGTATGAAGTATTTTCCAGGCCGATGACCAGAGTACCGCCGACATCCGCGCCAGTTCGTCATCGCCATCCATATCAACCAACTCAATGTAACGATGACCTCTTCGCTCATTGACCCGCACAATCTCACAACTCACCCAAAATTTACGATTGCCCGTTGCCTTCTTCAACACATTGCTGATAGATTCGCACAATTGGAACAACCGAAAAACCTTCACTTCTGGCATAGGACAAAGTAAAGAAATGAAGCCGATATAAAACAAAAAAGGGGACCGAAGTCCCCTTTTAATATCGTTCAACCGAACTGTTTTATCTAATCTCCATGAAGAATGGCATTCTTGCCTGAACTCCTGTAGTCTTCGACAATTTTTCCAACTGCTTCATTTCTTTGTAGAGTTTCAAATTGCTTCCAAGAGCTGATTCAATCATATTGGTCTGTACATCAGCGCCCAATTCTTTCATCATTTCTTCAATAGGATCGATGAGTTCAGGCAATGACTTTTGCTTGTAATCTGTTATCCCAGCCATCTCAGCAGCTGCGGCGATAGCATCTTCTAGATTTCCCAATTCATCTACCAGTCCAATTTCTAAAGCATCGGCTCCTGCCCAAACTCTACCCTGAGCAATCGCATCAACTGCTTCCTTGGTCATCCCTCTACCTTCAGCGACAATGCTCAAGAAGCGATCGTAAACCAGCTCAACACTTTCCTGAATCACACTGAATTCGTGATCATCCAAAGGAGATGTTGTCGTCATTATGTTAGAGTGAGCATTGGTTTGAACTTTGTCAAAAGTAATTCCAAGCTTGTTCTCAAAGAACTTACCTGTTACAGGAACAATTCCGAAAACTCCAATCGAACCGGTAATCGTCGTTTCGTTGGCATAAATCTTATCTGCATCACAAGCGATGTAATATCCACCTGAAGCAGCAACATCACCCATAGAAACTACGAATGGTTTTCCAGCTTCTTTGATCAATCGAGTTTCTCTCCAAATCACATCTGAAGCTAAAGCAGATCCACCTGGACTGTTCACACGAAGAACAACAGCTTTCACGTTTTCGTCTTCACGAGCATCACGCAAAGCCTTGGCAATTCTATCAGAGCCGATGGTTTCGTCATCGCCTTCTCCACTTTCGATTCCGCCTACAGCATAAACCACGGCGATTTTATCTTTCTTCCAAGATGGCTTATCGTCTGAATCATCGTCTTCTTCCTTAGAGTCATCAGTCTTCTTGACTTTAGCAGATTTGTATTCAGCAAGTGTCACAAATTTAGGCTCATCATCTTCTTCCAATGCCAATTTTGACTTGATTAAACTGGTGATTTCATCAGGATATTTCAGTCCATCAATCAAACCAAGCTCAACCGCTTTCGTTGGATTAAAAGCTGAAAGGCTATCAGCAATGCTATTCAAAGCATCAACCGTCATCCCCCTAGATTCAGCAACATCTGTTACCCAATCGTTCCAAATTGTATTTAAGAATTTCTCAGTCTGCGCGCGATTTTCATCACTCATGTGATCATACATAAAAGGCTCAACAGCACTCTTGAACTTGTTGTTCTTTCCGCGAATAATTTGAACCTCAACATCTAATTTCTCCAGCATCTGCTTGAAGAATGCAAGCTCTGTGAACAATCCTTTCCATTCCATTCCACCTTCTGGGTAGAGGTAGATTTCATCCGCTACTGAAGATAAATAATATGCACCCTGGGTGAAACCTTCGCCATAAGCAATCATCCATTTTCCGCTGGTCTTAAAATCTACCAAAGCTTCATGAATATCTTCTATGCTAGATGGAGCGGCCAGGATACCAGATAGATTGAGATAAATCCCCTCAATTCTTTCGTCATTTTTTGCCTTCTCGATATTCTCTAGCAGGTGATTTAATCCAATTGAATTTATAGGTTGAAAAGTGCTGAAATCGAAATTGAATTCATTTTCATTTCCCCTTTCAATTATAGGTGCATCCAATTCAAGGTGAAGCACTGTTTTCGCTTCTACTTTGGTAGATTTTCCATCTCCCTCAACCGAAGCAATTAATCCTCCGATAATTCCAAAAGTGATTAGCACGAGCACCACACTTACAATAATCATCGCCAGGCCTGAACCTAGAAACGACGATAATACATTTTTCCAAAAACTGTTCATTTCGTTTAGTTTAATCATTTGGGACTCCAATTCCCGAAATCCGAAATAAAAGTACTTTAAAGCTTTTAGGTGGATGTTGGATTTTACATTAATGGTATTCCAAGTTGACAAACGGAAAGAAAATCCAAATTGAAGAATCGGGTTGGTTATATTTGCCCCTATGTTGGGCAGTATTTTCATAGGACTAGGCAGTAATCTAGGTGACAGAAGTCATCACCTGAGCGATGCGCGCGATCAATTGACGCTTAGAGCAGGCAGAATATTGAATGAGTCCTCCATCTACGAAACCGCGCCCATGGGATTTGAGGCATTGCAGAACTTTCACAATCAAGTGGTCGAAATTGAATCTGAACTTGGACCATTAGACTTACTGAACACCCTGCTGGAAATTGAGCGCAGGCTTGGTAGAGAAAGAAGTGAAAAACCGGGTTATTCTTCCCGCAACATTGATTTAGACCTGCTGTTCTACAAGCATCAAGTGATTGATGAGCCTCATTTGAACTTACCTCATCCCGGTGTCCCATTCCGGAGATTCGTCATTGATCCTTTGGCAGAGATTGCGTCTGACTTTATTCATCCGGTCCTTCAAAAAACAATCTGGGAAATCAAACAAGACTGTTCCGATGACAGTCCAATCCGCAAATTGAAATGAGGTACAGGTATTTGGCGATAGAAGGGAATATTGGTGCGGGTAAAACATCGCTCAGCACTATGATTGCTGAAGAAATAAATGCCTTATTGATTCTTGAGGAATTCAACGACAATCCATTTTTAGCGAAATTCTACGATGAACCAAAACGCTATGCCTTTCCCTTAGAATTGTCTTTCTTGGCAGAGCGATTTAGTCAATTGAAAAAGGAACTCAGCCAGCCTGATTTGTTTCGTGAGCACATTGTTTCAGACTATTTCCTCAGCAAATCATTAATATTTTCGAGGGCAAATTTAGAGGGAGATGAGTATGAACTCTTCTCTAGAATGTTCTATTTGATCTTACAGCAATTGCCTAAGCCAGATTTACTGGTCTACCTCTACCTGGATGTCGAAAAGCTAAAGGAGAACATAAAAAAACGCGGCCGCTCCTACGAACAGAATATTGAAGCGGAGTACCTCATGAGTATTCAAAAGAATTACTTTGAATTTATTCGACAACAAAACGACCAACGGGTGCTGATAATTGACACCAACGAAGTCGACTTTGTGAATAATCCGGACGATTACCAAAAGATTAAGAAACTCATCGATGCCGATTATCCTTTGGGCATCCATCATATGAAACCTTGAATTAAAGTCTGGTTCCTAATACCAATACATCATCAACCTGCTCTTGGTCAGTTCTCCAAGTTTCAAACTCCCTGATTAAGGCATTTCTCTGTTCTGCGATGGGCATCTTACCTATTTTAACTAGGAACTTCCTCAATCGAACAGACTTGTATTTCTTCCCCTGTTCCCCGCCGAATTGATCAACGATACCATCGGTGTGCAAATAGATCATATCTCCCTTGAGCAGTTGAACCGTATGATTGGTATACTTGTTTCCCAAGTTTCCGCTACCAATTGGATAACGATCTCCCTTAAAAATTTGAAGTTCTCCCATTCTCCACAGCAAGAATGGATGAAAGGCTCCGGCGAATTCCATCACTTCTGTATCTCTGTGGAAACAACACAGAGAAATATCCAGGCCATCACGAACTGGACCGTCATCAACCCTCCTATTTAAGGTACTGCTAATTTCAATGTTGAGCTGTTCCAAAATCTTGGCTGGCTCATAGATTCCCTGCTCGCCGACAATTTTATTCAAGTTGTTATGCCCAATTATCGACATAAAAGCACCTGGAACTCCGTGCCCTGTGCAATCGGCCACAGCAAAGAGACTTAAATTTCCTTTGTTGTAAAACCAGTAAAAATCTCCACTTACCACATCTTTTGGCCTGTTGAACACAAAGGTATGAGGCAACTCAATTTCTTCGGCAGCGGGAAGTACAGCATCTTGAATACGCTTGGCGTAATGGATACTGTCCATAATATCTTTGTTCTTCCGACTGATTATATCTTTTTGCTCCGTGAGCAATTCATTAATCTGAGTTATCTTGGTATTGGCCGTACGAATTTTAAAGTAGGAGAAGATTGCGGCTGCGATTATGAGTAAACAAATGCCATAGAACCACCATGTTTTCCAGAACGGCGGAAGAATCACAAAACTAAAACTCACAGCATTTTCGTTCCAAGCTCCGTCACTATTGCAAGCCAAGATTTCAAACGTGTATTGACCGTGACTCAGGTTAGAGTAATTCGCTTTGCGTTCCGGTGTTTCAATCCATTCATCATTTTCCCCCAAAAGGCGGTATTTGTATTTGATTAATTCAGGATTGACGTGCGACACCCCTTTAAACTGGAATGATATATTGTTCTTGTCGTAAGGCAAGCTGAGCTTCTTCGGCAATCCAGAATGATCAAAGCCCTCGCAGAATTCCGACCAATCAATTTCTTGCATGAAGAGCTTAAGTCCAACAATCCGTGTAATTGGTGGAAGCGCATTCCGCACATCGCTTTCCGGATTGAAAATATTAACTCCACCATTCGTTCCGAACCATATCTGTCCGAATTGATCGACTTGAATAGCCCTTGGATTGCTCTCTTGCCCGTTGAATCCATCCTCAACACCATACACATCTATAGCCCTGACCTTGTTGTCATAATACACAAAGCGGTTCGCTCCCTTGTTCAAGCCAATCCAAAACGTAGTATCGTTTAATTGGGTGATGGAAACTGCCGAGTTCGAACTCAATCCATCTTCAGTATTAATGCTCGTGAATCTTCCTTTGTCGTAGATGTATAGCCCCGAGTTGCTGGCGCACCAAACCCTTCCCTGCTTGTCTGAAATTAGGGCTTTAACAGTCTTAGCCTTTAAGCCATCATTCTCACTAATTCTTACGGCTCTATTATTGTCTACTCTCCAAAGACCTTGTTCATTAGTACCAATCCACAGCTTCCCATTTTTATCAACCAAGAATTGATTGATCACCACTTGGGGCAGGCCGTTTAGCGCGTATTGGATTAATCTTGAGCCTTTTACATAGGCTATACCTTCGTTGGTGGCTGCAAAAATCGTGTCATTCCAAGAGCTGATATCTTGTATGAAATAGGTCGTCCCGGAAGGATTATAGATTTTCTTCAGCTTGTTGTTTTCATAGCTGTAGACGCCCTTTTTAGTTCCGAGATATACAGTGCCGTTTCCATCATCATACATGCATCTGATGGTTCTAGTTTGCAAGGCATATTTTTTACCAATGTTTTCCAAGCGTCCATCCGGATGATGAACTGTAATTCCACGATCGGAGGCTATCCAAACACTGCTGTCGGGCATGCTGAGAATCCTATTGATGCTATTATCAGGCAATCCGTTCGAAACATCAAGGTTTTGGAACATCTTACGGCTAATTCTAGAAACTCCATTTTCTCTAGATCCTGCCCAAATATTACCCTCTCTATCTTCCAACAAACAACACATCAATCTGCCAGAAATCCCGTCGTTTACGTTGTAGTATCTCGAATTTTCTCCCCATTGATAAATTCCGGCCTTCGTTGCAAACCAAATGACTCCTTTGGAATCCTTCATGGCTGAAAAAACCAGGTCCTTAGACAGTGGATGATCAGGATTGAATGCCGATAAGCTATCTCCTCTTAGAACTGAAATACCATCGAAAGTAAAGATCAGGGTGCTATCGCCTTGATTAAAAATGCCGTTCACATTGACCCCGGGCAATCCTTCATCCATCCCAAAATGAGTAAAATCACCATTCTTCAGCCTGTAAATACCGTCGCCGATGGTAGAAAACCACATCTCACCAGAGCTACTTTCTTGAATTTTAAAAACCGCTTTTCCATCCAATAAATGATCCTTGGGGACTTCTATTTTCCCATCTTTTAAGAAACAAATACCATTGGAAGTACCAATCCATATTCTGCCATCCTCAGATTTCAAGGTGCAATAAGTAAGATTCTCGGGCAAACCTTCTTTAACAGTATAACTCCACAAACTGTCTTTACCGACCACAGCAACTCCTTCGAAAGTAGAGACTGCGACTTCACCGTTACCTATTGATGTAATGTCGTAAATGGTGTTTGAGGGGATGCCATCCTTCTGAGAGAGGTAGCGAAAATTTATTCCATCGAAAATAGATATTCCACCGCTAGCAGTGCCTATCCATACTTCTCCAAATTCATCCTGATGAACAGCTAAAACCTGAGATTGGCTCAACCCAGCCTCAACAGAAATATTGTTGAAGCGGTACTGTTGGCACAACACAGGCACTGTTGTCACAAGTAAACTGAGACAAAACGATAGAGTCAGGGTGGCAAAACTCTTCATAAGGCGAAAAGTTAAAACTATTTTCAAAGCACAATTGTCATTTGCATCCTTCATTAATTCACAACCTTTTCAAGGTATTCTCGTAATAGTGTCTTACGTACATACTCCAATTAAAGTTTAAACCTGCGGGAAATATGATGAAATTTGCGACTCTGCTTTGGCTTATTGTGTTATTCTCATTAAATACATTCGGTCAATTTAATGGATTGATGAAGGAAGTGATCACTCATAACGGTGATGGTTTAGACTCGTACCAAACGATTCGAATTCACGCACTACTCAGTGATGACGCACAATTAATTTCCCTGTTTGGAGGAGGAGAATTTCCCGTTGCATGGATACAAGCTAACGGAGAAGTTTATCAGAACCCTTTAGCGGGTGCAACTTCCTTGGGATTGAGTGGGCTTGATGAAATTACTACCCCATTAATTCGATTCGATAGCTACGTCAGTATTGGTGAGGTTGGAGAAGTCTTATCGGAAGCAGGACAAGAAAACATGCTGGAAATTGTACAACCTATTGAAACTATAGATTTCGAACTCGGAATCGGCCCACTTACAATTGGTACAGAAAGTGATTACGGTTATATTGGTGTGACAGCCGAAGCTGTTCAGTCCATGCCAAATGCAGAAGGTCAAGTATTAATCGCGCAAATCACAACCACAGAAAATGTTATCGGTGAAATAAACCTCAAGATCTTATTCGAAGGTGAATACATTAGATTCAATGGAATTAATCTTTCTGGGGGAGATGGATGTACGGATCCCGAAGCCATTAATTATGACGATACAGCAGTATTCAATGACGGCTCTTGCATTTATCCTATTTATGGATGTTTAGATGCTGATGCTTTAAATTACAATCCAGAAGCCAACACTGAAGACAATACTTGTCAATTTGGTGGATGCACAGATATTCTCGCATTGAACTATGATGAGACTGCCGATGAAGATGATGGAACTTGTGTTTATCCGATAATTGAGGGCTGTACAGATGAAGCTGCCGACAATTTCAATCCAGAAGCAGAAATCGACAATGAAACTTGTGTTTACAGCGGTTGCACGAATCAACTCGCAGTGAACTTCAATCCTCAGGCAAATTTAGACGATGGTAGCTGTCTTTTAGAAGGATGCACCAACGAGAATGCCCTGAACTTTGACCCAATGGCCAATTCAGACAATGGAAGTTGCGTAATGGGATGTGATGAATTAAACCTTCAATTGACTTTGAATGATTTTCTCGAAGGACATACTTTCAATTCTTGCGAAGTTGAACTCTCAAACCACTTTGCTTTCAGTTCAGAAATAGCAGTTACAGCGCCTACAGTTGAAGCAATTGCCATCAATTGGGGAGATGGAAACTCAGATGAATTCACCGATATTCCTTTGGGACTCGTGCACAATTTTGAGACCCAAGGAGATTACGAAATCATTGTGATTTTGACATCTTCTTTCGGCTGTGAAGAATCATTTACTTATGGAGTGAATGCTATAAAAATACCTAACATTCAAGCAGTCCTGAACTCAACTGAAACAGAGATTTGCGTGAATGAAGAACTGCTCTTTAATCTTGAAGGATGGGATGAAAACCATTCCAGCACGAGCTACAAAATTTACGACACAACGGGAGAAGAATCTCAAAGTATGAGTCACCCTCCACTTGCTGACCCGATCGATTACAGCTTTGCATCTCCATCCTGCTCATCATCAGCTTATGATGGAACAGCATTTGCCTATGGCATTAAAGTAAGAGCAGAAAATGTTTGCGGAAGCTCATCCAGCATGCTACCAGCCATAAGAGTGAGTGGGGCAATGCCGAACGCAGAAGCGAATTTCTTCACCACCAATGAAACAAGCTTCGCATGTGAAGAAGAAGTATTCAATTTCGTCAATTCCTCGAACGGGTTTGTGATAGCAACCCAAGAAGGCTGCATCAATAACAACCAGTCAACATGGAGTGTCAGTCCAGCTGAAGGTTGGGCTATAGAAAGCGGTGCACTTAACACACCAAGTGCTATTGGATTGAAATTTTTAAATGCAAATGAATATGTTGTAGAACTGATTGAAAATGAGCTCTGTGCAACGAATACAGCCAACCATAGTGTACAAATTATTCAGGCCGCTGGCAGCATAAATGGACTAGTAAATCTAAACGATCTGCCACTGCAAGAAATGGAAGTCGCTGCATTTAAATGGAGCGAGGACGCTGGTGAATTTCTACATGCTGAATCAATTCTAAGCAACGAAGAAGGACAATTCACTTTGGATTTGACAGCAGGAAATTATCAAGTGAAGGTTATTCCGAACAATGATGATCAACAAGGCATCATCCCTATGTATACCAATGAAGTCTGGAAGTGGCAACAAGCTGAAATTTTCGAAATCGGCTGCATGAATACTTTCGAACCTGAATTCGATTTACATCAAGCGGAAGAAAACGGCATTAATATTATTGTATCAGGTGCTGTATACTATCGCGACCAAGCAAAATCAATGCAAGGTGATCCTATTCCTGGCATTCCTATCATCATTGAGAAAGACACCACAGAAAACCAGGCCATGGCTGCCGGAGTGACTGACATACTCGGAAACTATGTTTTCGACAATCTACCACCCGGAGATTATAGAATGCATGTTGATATGCCCGGTTTACCTATGGCGGAAACCCATCACTTCTCAGTTGGCATTAATGGATTAGAAATCGGAGGACTGAACTTCTTTGCCGATAGCTTAGATCAAATCTATGTTAGCGATATCGTAAACATCCTAGAAAAACCAGTAGATTCAAGTTCTTCGGTCTTAGTTTTCCCAAATCCAAGTGCTGGAACGGTTAACATAGAGATGAAAGGCGAGGATTTAAGCGAGTGGAACTTGCGAATTCTTGACGCCCAAGGAAGACAAGTCAATATTCAGCCGCTCAATAAAAAATCAAGATGGCAATTGGATTTCGAGAATCTCCCGGCTGGAATATATTACTACCAAATGAGCAACGGCAACCGCGCTCGAAACGGTAAAATCGTAAAGAAATAAGTTTTGGCCGCCAATAGGGCGGCCATTTTTTTTTGCAGTAATCTAGAATATTCAGCTTCTTTCACTATTCACATCTCACAGTTCACAAACTTTCCACAGAAGATTAAACAAAGCGCTGATTCCCTTTAATTTAGACTGGAATTAATCCCTATTCATGGATAAGAAATCTGCAGAAAGAAAAGCAATGATGGAAGAGTTTCTACTCATCCGTCAAAAGCTCGATAAATTAGAAGAAGAAAACCAACTTCTCAAAGAGACGAACTTCTCGTTATCTAAAAACCTAGTGGAAAAACAGAATGCAGTCGAAAACCTGTTCTCCATCATAGAAGACCTCAGAAAATAGGATCTCCCTCAAAACACCATCCGTTAAAATGGCTTAGAGTCCAATATTTATAGAATTGGGTTCTTTGATGATTCAGTTAATTTGCTGAAATTGTCTGCTCCTAAAAAGAAAACATGAGAGCAACGACAGTACTTTGCATTGCCGCAATTCTTATTTCTATCCAAGTATTCGCTACCAGCGACCCTCAATATGGAGATAAAAAATACGAAATCACCTTTGCCGAAAGGGGAAGCACGCCAAATCTAAGCCTCCAAGCAAACCTGAGAAATCAACAGTTCTGGCAAAATTTCTTGATTGAGAATGGAACCTGGTATGTGCATTTTAATGAAAATACCGCTATTCCTACTCGTGCTTATGGCAAACCTATTAGCGTTGCAGGTGAGTCTGCAGAGGAAAAAGCATGGAATTTCATTCAAAATCAGCTCGCTGACTTCAATCTTCCGACTGAAGAATTGGTGTTCAATTCAATTAGTGAATCCAAGAAGTATCAATATGTAATCTTCAAACAGATTCACAACGGATTAGAAGTTATCGGCAGTCGATTAACAGTTAAAATCAGCCAGAGCGGAAACGTCGTTCTCTTCGGAACAGAAGTTTATCCTTCCATTGAAGTTGAGTCCCAATCCTACCAATCGCTTGAGGCATTGAACCAATTGATTGGCTCAAGCTTAGACTTTACTATAGACGAATTCAATTCTGACGGGAACTTGAGCATTCTGCCAATTCCAGGCATCAATGGATTAAATTACCGCCCTGTATATACCATCGTTGCTGAAGGTATAGATGCAGGAATGCCTGTGAAGCTCTTCAATTTAATTGATGCTGTTGATGGTACTATCTGGTACCGTACGAATCAAGTGAAGCACTCTTCAAACTGCAGTCACCATGAACACAAAAAGGGCACTTGCACAGACACTGAAGAAGAAACTGATGCTGAAAGCATGATGGTTGTTTCTGGAACAGTAACTGGAGAGGTATATCCGCTGAATCCATACGAAACCACAGAAATTCTGCCAATCCCGAATCTCGGATTAAACATTAGTGGCACAACGGTTTACACAGATGAAAATGGACTCTTCACTTCCAACGCCACCGGACCGGTCAGCTCTAATTTCAATCTTTCTGGAAGATGGTGTAGAATCTATTCCAACGGTGTAACGCCTACTTTTTCTACCAACCTTTCCGAAGGCGGTGATAATAACGTATCTATTAATTCCGGATCAAACGTAAGAGAAAGATCAGCCTATTGGAGTACTAATCAGATTCATGATTACATGAAGGGCCTATTGCCAGATTTCGATGGCTTGGATATCCAACTCACCACCAATATTGATGTTGCTGGAGAGTGCAATGCCTTTTATGACGGCAACTCAATCAATTTTTATGTTCTAGGTGGAGGTTGTTATCCGACATCACTTATCTCTGACGTGGTTTATCATGAATACGGTCATGGAATCAATGATAAATTCTACCAATCTCAAGGTTCATTCTATAACAATGGAGCGATGAATGAAGGATACGCAGATTTTTGGGCATTAACGCTCATGGAGTCGCCACTGCTGGGAATTGGTTTTTATTTGGACAACGAAGATCCGTTGAGAAGATATGACATCAACCCGAAAGTTTACCCGATAAACATTGTTAATGAGGTACATTCTGACGGTGAGATTATTTGCGGTGCGTGGTATACTACACATCAGTTATTGGGCGATGACTGGGACCTAACCAGAGAACTTTTCGTTGAAGCATTTTCAGGGTTGCAAGCAACAGCTTTCAATGGCCAAGAAGGAGTAGCATTTACCAATGTTTTGATTGATGCCCTTCAAGGAGATGATGACGACGATGACATCACCAATGGAACTCCAAACGGAGATGCTATCGTAGAAGGATTCAGGAGACATGGAATCACGTTAATCTCAAATGCAAACTTAACCCACACACCAATTGAATATGCTGAACAAAGCACTGAGATTGACTTGGATTTAACCCTGCAATTGAATTTTCCTTTCAGTCAATATTTGGAGAATCCTTACTTGTTCTGGAAAACCAATCCAAACGATGATTGGACAGCAGAAGCAATGGGAAATGTAGGTGGCAACGATTACGCAATCAGTCTTCCTCCTCAGCCTGCCGGAACAATAATAAGCTACCATGTTGGAGCTATCGACATTAACGATGCTGTTGCCAGTGTTCAGCCAATTGGAGCACGTGAGCCAGATCCGAACATCCCTTACTTCATTCTCGTTGGATTTGACTTAGACAAAGTCCACGATAACGATACCAATGAACAATTTGGAAACTGGGATATCGGTCTTAATGACGACAACGCAACTACAGGTGAATGGGAACAAGAATTTCCTGTGGGAAGCTTTTCAACTCCTGGTGACCTCAGTACAGTAGTAGCTCCGTATTATGAGCATACTGGAGGAATCGACGGTGAACTTTGCATGTTGACAGGAGTCTCTAGTGCGGATGACGCCCCAGTAGGAGAAAACGATGTTGACGGAGGTAAGACCACGCTTCAAACACCCGAAATTGACTTAAGTACATACAACGATCCCGCCTTTACTTATTGGAGGTGGTATACCAACAGCCCATCAACCGGTGCAAACCCGGGTGCTGATTATTGGGAAGTAAAGATTAGTGATGATGGAGGTGATTCATGGACGCATGTAGAAGCTACAAAAACATCTGATGCCAGCTGGAGAAGATTTGCTTTTAAAGTAGCAGATTACGTGAGTCTAACTGATCAGGTCATGCTACAATTCATAGCATCTGACAGTATTCGACCAGGTCAATACCTAGAAGGTGGAAGTTTGGTAGAAGCGGCTCTTGATGACATCTACTTGTATGAAACTCAAGACGTCAATAACATCAATGAAAGAGATATCAGCGATGCTATTTCAATCTGGCCAAACCCTGCTCAGTCTAATGTTACTATTGATTGGGTTATGTCCAACGATTCCCCTGTCAGCATTGATATCTTCAATGTTGAAAGCAAGTTGGTGCAAACGCAAGAACTGGGTAACAAGCCGGCCGGGAAACACAGGTATACTTTAAATATCGATGATCTCGCTGAAGGCGTTTATATCATTAAGATGATTACGGATTCAGACGAACGAATACAAAGACTGTTTAAAGTCAAAAATTAATCTTCCAAAACCAAAACTTTAAAATCCTGCGGTAACTTCACCGTGGGATTTTTTTATACCGGTAATTCAGTGGAGGATTTCACGTTTGTCATTACAAATGAGCTCTGAACTGTACCAATATATTCAAATGCCGCCAAGTCATTCACAATAAAATGCTGGTAGGCCGACATGTCAGAAACTACGATCTTCAATAGATAATCAAAGGTGCCGGCAGTGTGGTAGCACTCAACAACCTCAGGAAATTTCAATACTTCTTCCTGAAACCTCAACAAGTACTTTTGACTGTGTTGCTTCAAGGACACATTGCAGTACACCATGAGGTTTAATCCAATTTTCTCAGGATTCACAATGGCTACGTAGGAGAGAATAATTCCAGTCCTTTCAAGCTTTTTGATTCTCTCATGAACTGGGGTTTGACTCAATCCAACCTTATCGGAAAGTTCTTTAATGGTTAGCTTGGAGTTTTTCTGCAATTCTTTCAGAATTTTCTTGTCAAATGAATCTAGCTCCGTCATATTATTCTATTTCAATGATTTAAAAGCAAGAATATCACAGTAATATTCTGCTAATATCCACAAATATAGATTATTATTCTATTTTCTTCGCAATCACCGAATATTCTGTTAGTGATGATTAGATTTGTAGAAACACTGTACTATGGAAGATAAGAGATACCGCCCCGAAAGTTTAATGATGAGTTATGGCTACAATCCTGAGTGGTCAGAAGGAGCTATAAAGTGTCCAATCTTCCAAACTTCTACTTTCGTTTTTAAAACCGCAGAAGAAGGCAAAGCTCTATTCGAAGTGGCATATGGCTTGCGAGAAAAGGAACCGTCTGAAAAGTTGGGGCTGATCTACAGTCGCTTAAACAATCCTGATCTCGAAATTTTAGAGAACAGACTTTGTCTATGGGACAAGGCAGATGATTGTGCAGTATTCGAAAGTGGGATGTCAGCGATTTCAACAGTTCTCCTAGAATTCTTGAGACCAGGTGACTTACTACTTTATAGCCGCCCTGTTTATGGTGGCACCAACCACTTCATCACCAAGGTACTTCCTCAGTATGGAATCGAAATTTTAGGATTCAGCAATTTAGATTCTAAGCAAGATATCATCGATAGAATTAAAAAAGCGGGAAAAGAAGATAAGCTGAAAATGGTGTATGCTGAAACGCCAGCAAATCCAACCAACGCTTTGATAGACATAGAAATGTGTCGAGAAATTGCCGATCATTTTGAAGTTGAAATTAGAATTCCCGTTGCCGTAGACAACACCTACTTGGGTCCGCTTTGGCAACATCCCATTGCGCAAGGAGCAGACTTGGTCATCTATTCTGCAACAAAATACATCGGTGGTCACAGTGATGTTATAGCCGGAGCGGTATTAGGCTCGTCCAATTACATGAAGCGGATCAAAGGAATGCGAACTTTTCTAGGAAATATGGCTGGTCCATGGACAGGCTGGTTGCTCATGAGGAGTCTCGAAACGCTAAAAGTAAGAATGGATCAACAAGGAATGAACGCTCGAAAAGTCGCAGACTATTTAGTGAATCATCCTAAAGTTGAAAAAGTGTACTACCTCGGTCACCTGACACCAGAACATGGAAATCAATGGAAAATATTCAAGAATCAATGCGATGGAAGTGGCGCCATGTTGAGTTTTGACATTGTTGGAGGAGAAAAAGAAGCATTCAAATTCCTCAATGCGCTCAAATTGGTAAGGTTAGCGGTGAGCTTGGGAAGCACCGAAAGTTTGGCCGAGCATCCTGCAACAATGACCCATGCCGATGTTGACCCGGAAGAAAAGCGTCATTTAGGAATCAGTGATAAAATGGTCAGGATTTCGGTAGGCGTTGAATTCTACGAAGACCTCATCGACGATATTAAACAAGCACTGGAAAAGTCATAATTAAGATTGCCATTCACCACTAGAGACTGGCAATGCACGATCAACTTTCTTAAACAATCCTTGTAGCACTTTTCCTGGTCCTACTTCGATGACTTCTGAGAGTCCGTCATCAACCATGTTAAGCATTATTTGTGTCCAACGAACTGGCCCCGTCAACTGTGAGACCAAGTTTTCTTGGATTACTTCAGGATCAATTTCAGCTGTTCCAAACACATTTTGATACACCGGGCATATCGGTTTCGCAAATCGTGTTTTACTGATTGCCTCTGCCAATTCAGCTCGTGCTGGTTCCATCAAAGGAGAGTGAAATGCACCACCAACTTGTAGCTTAATAGCTCTCTTTGCTCCTGCAGCAGTGAGAAGTTCACAGGCATCATCAATGGCCTTGTTATCACCAGAAATAACTAATTGTCCAGGACAATTGTAGTTCGCTGGAACAACAATTCCAGTTACTTGCTTGCAAATATCCTCTACAATTTCATCATCCAATCCCAAGATTGCCGCCATAGTTGATGGATTTGCCTCGCAGGCTTTTTGCATCGCTTCCGCTCTTTTTGAAACCAATGCAAGTGCATCTTGAAATTGCAGTGTTCCGTTGGCTACGAGAGCAGAAAACTCACCCAAAGAATGACCAGCCACCATATCCGGACGAAAAGCATCACCCATTAATTTAGAAAGCACAACAGAGTGCAGAAAAATTGCAGGTTGAGTTACCCGTGTTTGTTTCAAATCCTCTTCGCTCCCCGTAAACATGATATCTGTGATCTTGAAGCCTAAAATTTCGTTGGCTTCATCGAACATAGTTTTTGCGAGTTCACTTCCATCATACATGTCTTTTCCCATGCCTGGAAATTGGGCTCCTTGCCCTGGAAATACGAATGCTTTCATAAGATGAATTTGTTTCTACAAACATACTAGAACCGAATGAAATGAAAAAGCCCTCTCCGAAGAGAAGGCTCAATCATTACTGGTTCCTGTTTGTTTTCCTAGAATGAATACTTAAATCCAAGTGCTAAAACTTGCTTGAATTGAGTGGCAGGTCCAACATCTGGAGTCTCAACCCCATCAATCGTATTAGTTCCTCTCAATACATCGATATCATCATCATAAAGCAACTGTGTGCCTATTGATGCTTGCATATACTTATTGATGGTCATGTTTATCAGCACTTCCCAATTGACGTCAATATTCTGTGGGTTGTTTTGATAATTAGAGAAAAGATCTAATCGAGTTTGGAAATCCACATTTTCCATCAAACGTTTTTTGTACATCAACTTCACAAATCCCCCGAATTCATTGCGAATGTTCTTTCCTGCTTCGGTTCTAACACCTAAATCATCAAATGAAGCTTCTTCTACACCAAATGCACCTGCATCGGCAAGATCTTGATTGAAGACATAGGTAGTCTTTAAGGTGACAGGAGCAATGAAAGCCGTGAAATTATCACTTGGTTTGTAGTCCATACCCAGAGCGAATAGGGAGTATCCCGGTGACATGAAATCAGAAATCCTAGAATCTCTAACTTCTCGACCATCAGCAATGGTATAACCCGGTGCAAATTGGGTGCGGAAATTTAAAAGGGCGCTGTAATACCAATGTTGCGTTGCTTTTCTTCCATATTTAGATGAAAAATCGAGACGGTCATCCGTTTTAATCCACTGACCTGCATCTCCCTGACGAAGAACTCCATAAGCAACATCTAATGTGTTGTCCCAAGCGTGTTTACCGCTGATATAGTTTGCAAAGAGACCAATCAAACCAGTAGTAGCAACAGAACTCTGTCCCCCTGCTGCCCAATTGTCTAAGTAGGTTTGTGTCGCGTTCAATCCGAAATTTCCGCCTTTTTTCCAAGCAGCACTATCTGACATTTCAGCTTTAGCCTGCAAGCCTTCTGTTATTTTTTTCTCTTCATCTGCATCGAGAACTTTGTTGTCTTGAGCCTGAATAGTAATAGTAGATCCAATGAGTAGGATCATTAAAAATTTTGCCTTCATAGCAATGGTGTAAATTAATTTGAGGTTATGAATTATGATTGAATAAATGTACATCTCGCTGAGGGAAAGGAATTGAAATTCCAGCGTCGTCTAATGCTACTTTGCAATTTTCAATAACATCAAACCGAACATCCCAATATTCATCCGTTGTTGTCCAGGGTCTAACAACAATATTTACTGCACTATCTCCCAATTCTGAAATGGCAACTTGAGGAGCTGGATCCTTCATTATACGATCATCTTTAGTTAAAACACCCATGATCACTTCCTTAGACTTTTTAAGGTCCGCGCTATAGGATACTCCAATGGTAATGTCCACTCTTCTTTTTCCTTCAGTCGTATAGTTTGTGATATCACTATTCATGACAGCTCCATTCGGTAAAATGACAGTTTTATTGTCTGGAGTTAAAAGAATCGTACTGAAAATCTGAATTGATTTCACTGCTCCAGTTTGCCCCTGAGATTCAATAAAATCGCCAATTACATAGGGCTTAAAAATTAAAAGAAGTACTCCTCCTGCAAAGTTTGCAAGAGTTCCTTGAAGTGCTAGTCCAATTGCCAATCCTGCGGCACCAAGAATTGCGATGAAAGAAGTTGTTTCAACTCCTACCATTCCAGCGACTACAATAAAAAGAATGACCTTCAGGAGCCATCCCAACAGATTCGCTAGAAAACCTTGAAGCGCCAAATCTAATTCGCTTTTTTGCGCAGCTTTCTTCGCTGCCTTCTGTATTACTTTAATGACTCTTAACCCAATGATTAAGACAACTATAGCCAATATTAATTTTGGACCATAAGTCATTAAAAGCTCAAGTCCTTTCGTGGTTAACATTTCTAAATTAATCTCCATTACAATTCAATTTTTTAAATTAATATCAATCTTCTGACTCTATATCAGATATTATAACAATTGGCTGGGTTAAAAGCAAACTCGTGGGGAAAATCACTTTTCCAGATTGATGTTCAAGGGTAATTGAAAGATTATCAATCTGAATAACTTTTCCTTCAATATCCCCAATTTTTAAAACCTGACCCTCTTTGTACTTTCCTTTACCATAATAGGAAGAAAGCATATTAGAAACTATGTCTTTCGATGCCAAGCCGTAAGAAATAGCAAATGCTAACAATAAGCCACCAAAGAATATGGTAAGATGTGAAGTGATAAGAGTTGTATCAACACCAGCTTGGTTTAAAGCAGAAATTACAACTATGATTAGCAATAAGTAGTAAACGATGGTGCCAATGGCTTTTGCTCCGCTAACTCCAATCGATTCAGCTGTTGTTGTTGTTGCACTTTTAATTTTTTCAGCGAGAAACATTCCAACAATCAGTATCAATAGGGCAACAGCTAATGTTGGAGTATATGCAAAGAAAGAGGATATAGCCATTGTAACCATGTCCCAACCCAAAACATCCGCGGTCGCAGTTACAAATACTAAAATCAATAGCCAGTATGCAATTTTGGCTACTACCCAAGAAGCACCTTTGTCAATTTTAATTCGGTTCAATAGCTTGTCGACTCCAACCTTTTCTCCCAATTGATCAAAGCTTGCAGCTACCAACCCCTTGCGTATCAAGCTAGAAATAAACTTAGAAATCAACCAGCCAATTAGCATCAAAAAAATTGCGGCTGCAACTATTGGAAGGAAGTCAATTGCGACTTGTAAAAATGAACTGAATGCCACTTTCAGTGAATCTAAGAAATTCAATAAAGTATCCATCTATTTTATATTATCGTTGTCGGAGTTAGATTTACTAGAATTTGTTGACTTGTACAATTTAAAAATTGTCGTGGTATAATCTCCAACAAATAACTGAACAAAACGCAGAATAAGCACTACAGAGTTAACACTACCCATCACCTCATTTTTAAGGTTTTCCGGTACTGCCTCCCTTGGCTCTATTATTTTAAAGGGATTCTCGCTCATACCTATAGTTTTTCTGATAGAGATCGACCGCTTTGGCCTTTGATCTTTTTATTCTCATTTTAATTGCACTTTCGGAAGCTGAAAGCGCCTCAGATATATCTTTAATAGACATATCATCTTGGTATTTCATTAGCAGTATTGCCTTTTCATCCACTTCCAAACTATCTAAGACTTGACTCAGCCTCAAGGCCTCCATCTGAAAAATCTCCTGCTCGTTCTTTTCATCTTCATCGTCTGGCACATCCTTCAAGTCTTCATCAGATTGGTACATGTATTTCTTGTTCTTCCTGATGTAGTCGATGCAAAAATTATAGGTCAAGCTGTACAACCAAGTAGAGAACTTACTTTCATGGTTGAATTTAATGAGGTTCACAAAAGTCTTCAAAAAGATATCGTGTGTTAAATCTTGAGCAATTGCCTCATCTTTCACAAAACTAATACTCTTGTGGTAGACCTTCTCTACATAGCGATCATACAGAATGCCAAACAAGTCGTGCTTTCGTTTTTCAACGACAAGCCTGACGACTTCCTCATCGGTGCATTCTTTTGGATTTTTAGTAGTAAGCAAGCTGTTGTACAGATTAACTGTGGTTGTGACGGGAATCTAATTCAAAAGTCACAATCTTTTCTATTTCAATTGATTTTCAATCTTTCGTCCATGTTTACTCGCGAAAAAAATAAGGTATATCAAACTTAAACCAGCAGATATAGCAGACACCTTAAAGATGAAAGGAATTTTACCCAGATCTCCAGCATACAGGTATCCAGATGTAAAAGCACCCGCTCCAATTCCAATTTCTAAAGCCAATAACATAGTAGAAAGTGCCATTCCAATTTTTAAAGGGTTTGCCGTGTCTGCAGTCCACGCGAAAACGGTAGGCCGATTGATTCCAATAGAGACGCCGTATAAAATTCCGCCCGCTATTAATCCAAATTGACTAGTTGTCATACTTAAAGTGAATAGTGAAATTATTAGAAATACGGTCCCAACAATAAGCACTGGAATCCGCCCATATCTATCACTAGCCCTCCCCGCCACAAACCGCATGAATATTGAGCTGACAACGAAAGTTGTATTGAATAAGCCTTTGTAATGGAATCCCAGAGATTTCACAAAATCAGGTGCAATAGTTAGAATCGCTCCAAAAGAAAAGGTATCTAACATCATTACTACTGAAGGAGGAAAAGCGGACTTCTCAACCAGTTGATGCTTATTCACTTTTAGATGAGATAGTTTGAACTTCTCCCTGACTTTAAGGCTTTCCTTCAAACCGAAAGTGAGGACTATGCTCAAAACACCGAGAAGACTTGAAACGACAAACATTGCCTCGAAGGAGAACTCCTCTTTGATAAAACTTCCAACGCTCGGTCCAATGGCCATTCCAGTGCTGCCCGCCATTCCCAAGTATCCCATTGCTTCACCCCTCCTCGATCTCGGCACGATGTCAGTCAACAAGGTGGTTGCCCCTGTAGGCCTAAATCCAGTTGACAAACCGTGCAGTAAACGAAGGGCTAAAAAGGCCCAAATACTCACGGTGAACATGTAGAGAAACCCACAAATCGTTGTGATGATAGACCCGAAAATCATAACCTTGACTCGGCCAACTGTATCCGTCAGCTTACCACTAAATGGTCTCGAAAATCCAGCGCTAATGGTAAAAAGTCCTATGATAAATCCAATGTATTGCTCCCCTCCCATGTTCGCCAAATACTCCGGCAACTCTGGGATAATCATTGAAAAACTAGACATGAACACGATGGAGCCCAAATTGAGAATCCAAAACTGCCGACTGAACATTTGCTCTTTTGAGGCATCTGCCTCTATAACCTTACCCAACACTCACCTCCTGAACTTGTTTCCCGATGTAATTTCTGATCAACAATTATTTCGGCGCAAAGTTAGGCATATCAATGCGGAATAAGGCAATCCTTAGTGGTTGATTTACTGAAACTTACAATAATGGCATGGCTCTTGTATCTACGTAATCAACTTAAAACTTCCGGTTATGAAAAAGCAATTTAAAAGAAGATCTGTATTTGCCGGAGCGCTGAACAGCATCGCTTTAGCACTTTTCCTGAGTAGTTGCATAATTGTAACAGATTATGGTCCAAACGGCATGAGTGGAAAAACTTACTTTGGAATTGACTACGATTACAACGCACCTTACAGCTATTGGGATAACAACCCCAGCACTCCTGGCTCACCATTCTTTGGAGAATACTACAGAAGTCATCCAGGAACATATCAATTTGAGTATTTCGTAAATCCATTTGAATATTGGTACGGCACTTATCAATTGAGAACCAACCCAGGACAGCCGGGGCAACCTTATGGAGAGCCAGGACGAGATGGAACAGACAATTACCTTCTCATGATTTGTAATGATGATGGCTTTTACTTTGAATCTTGGGCTGACTGCAACTGCGGATATCGCAGTGATGATGGCGACTTATTCATCTATGACATAGAAAGTGAAAAATCCAACTACCGTATTGAAATGCGAAAAACAAGCATTGACAAAAGGAAGCCACAGGCGCTTCCAAAGTATCAACTCAACAAATGATAAGAAATCCGCTCCAATAGAGCGGATTTTTTTTCGTACTTCGTATTGACGAAAAGAACAATGAGATTTAAGACCCTCGACAAAAAGATTAGACTGGAATCTATCCTAGTCACTGACCAAGAAAACGGCATTCCTACTCAAGCACTGTCTGAACTAATGATTGATCACAAGGGATTTCCTGGAGATCGGCATTACGGAACTCACAGAGCCTCTGGAGTTCGAGAAATAAACCTATTTCCCAAAGGCAGTCAAATTCCAAATCTCAGGCAGTGGTCTGCCGTTTCAGTGGAAGATTTGAATGACGTTGCATTAAAAATGGGACTAGATGAGTTGAAACCAGAGTGGATTGGGGCAAATTTATTGTTCAGTGGAATAAAGAATTTCTCGGCATTGCCACCTATGACAAGGATTCGGAGTTTGGACAATCCAGCATGCTCATTAATCGTTTACGAAGAAAATAAACCCTGCCGGTTTCCTCAACCTCACATCGATGCTGGAAGTGAAAAACATTCTAAATCGGGATTCGCTGCTGCAGCTATCAATTTAAGAGGAATAGTAGGATGGGTAGAACACGGTGGATTGCTAAAATCAGGTGATGCAATGGAGATTTGGATTCCGCAATACCGCGAATGGAAGGAACTAGAATCATGAATATTCAATACCCTGCAAAAATAATTTTAGCCTGGGGAGAAGCCATCTCAGGAAACACGAAAATCCGAGATTGGTTAATTCAAAATGGTTATCCCGAATTGGGGATTTTTGTTTTTGCCCTCTACCACAAGGAAGATGCTCGTGCTTGGTTAATAAAGAATGGACACGAAGCATTGATGGCATTAATCAATGCCGCTGAAGGCAACAAGTCCGCTGTTAAATGGCTATCCACCAGAGGATTCGAGGTCATATTAAAAATAGCTCAAGGTGCTGACAACGATGACCGAGCTATCAATTGGCTAGTGAACAACAAGTTTTCCGACCTAGCAGTAATTTCTCATAAAATCAGGGAAGTAAAAAACACCATTGACGACGACAACAATGATGTTCACAAAATAAGTTCTGAATAGACCTTACTTATAAGTCACAGAACTCAGTCTTTCTGGGTCAAAGATTTGATTGGATATCTCGAGAATCTCTGCAGAAGTAACTTGGTCAATACGTTGAAAGACCTGCTCTAGAGTATCTACCCTATCATAGAGAAGCAGACTTTTACCTAGAGCCAACATCGTTCCCGCTCCACTTTCTTGCCCTAATGCAATTTGGCCAATCAATTGCTGTTTTGCCGAATGAATTTGAGCAATTCCCAATTTTTTCTCTCGTAATTTCTTCAATTCAGTAAATAGTAATTTCTTACTCTTTTCGAAAGACTTGGCATCAGTTCCGAGATATATTTCTAACAATCCCGTATCAGAATATCCTTGATAATGCGATTCAATATTGTAGGCAATTCCGTGCTTTTCACGGATCATTAAATTCAGCCGGCTATTCATACCTGGGCCACCCAAGTAATTGTTCAACAGTACAAGTCCTGTTTGATTTTCATGCCCCGAATGGTAAGCCTCAACACCAACAACATAGTGAACTTGATGGGTGTCTTTTGCTTGGTTTACGTCAATCGGTTTATAGCCATTAAAAGGCAATCGAGTGTCATTCGATAGATTAGAGGGGAATTGCCCCAGGTATTTCTCTGCAATTCTTTTGACCGTCTTCAGGCTGAAGTTGCCTACTACACTGAATACCATCTGATCGGTTTTGTACCTACGACCAATAAATTCAAAGATATGCTCGCGGGTGAATGATTTCACACTTGCTTCTGTACCCAGAATATTCCGCCCAAGTGGATGTCCTGAGAAAACAACTTCTTCAATATCATCGAAAATCTGTTCACTCGGACTATCCTGATAAGCATTGATCTCATCTATGATGACATCCTTTTCCTTTTTAATTTCCTTCTCGGGAAAAATGCTGTTAAAGCATATATCGGCTATAAGCTCGGTGGCTCTATCGAAATGAGCATTCACAAATGACGAATATACCCAGGTTTCTTCCTTGCTCGTGTAAGCGTTAATCTCAGCCCCAACACTATCTAAGCGACTGAGAATGTGATATGTTTTTCTCTTAGATGTCCCTTTGAAAATGCTGTGCTCTATGAAATGCGCTAAACCTTCTTCATGCGGCTTTTCATCGCGAGAACCGGCATTGATTACCAGTCCGCAATGAGCAACTTCACGGTTTGTATCCTTAAATATTACTCTGATGCCATTGGCCAGAGTGAACTGATGAAATTCCATACTTCAAAATGGTCTGCAAAGATAGGTAATTCAGCCTGCCAGAACTATTTCAAGCAATTCCCGTAAACAAGCCCAAGAATATACCTAGAATAATGAATTTAAGAACATCCTCCCTACTGGTTCTTTTATCGCTTGTGTTGAGCTATGATGCGAATGCACAGTTCTCGAACGTAGCCACAATAACAGGATTAAACCTTGCTGGATCGAAAGATGGTGGCATGGCTTGGGCAGACATTAATGAAGATGGATGTCCGGACTTAATTGTGAATACAAACGACAACACATTAAAGACCCGGATTTACTTTTCTGACTGCAATTTACCCAACCCTACTTTCACAGACGTAACTGCTACTCATTGTCCTGCCTGTCTGGACAACAAAACAGAACGCTCCATAATTTTTGGTGATTTGAACCACGACGGCCATGTAGATTTCGCAAGAAACACATCAGGTCTATTGGAGATTTATGGCAACAAAGGACCTACCGCTTCTCCACCTTATAGTTTTGGTGATGAAAACGATGATCCACACATCACTATCACGGGTTTGAGCGGGGGATTTAATTCAGAAGGAATCGCTTTTGCCGATTACAACCAAGACGGTTGGCTAGATTTATTTTTAGAGAATCATAACTTCGGAATTGACTTGTTGCAGAATCCGGCAGATTGCTCGATGAATTTCTTCCACAACACCCCAAATAGTGATCCTAAAGGATTACCAACTTCTGCAACTGACGGCGATTATCTAGCAACTGCAGATTTCAATGATGATGGTTATGTAGACATGCTAGCACGGAAAAGAAACCAAAACGACCTGTACAAGGGAATTGGAAACGCTTTTTCATTGATCATGAATATTGATCAAGCAGACAACGGCAATAAAGGTGGTGTAGCATTTTGCGACTTCGATCAAGACGGAGATTTTGATTTATTTTGGACAGATGCAGGGACTACCCAAATTTGGGAGCAAACAGGATTAAATTCAGAAAACTTTGTGCCAACCGGCGAGCCAGCTGCTTCAAGCGGAGTTCTTATCGGAACTAATATTGACGGATGTGGATGTGCAGATGTCGATAATGATGGTGATCTCGATCTATTTGTAGGAAGCAATTCAGGAACAAGTTTCTTGTTCGAAAACCGAAGTACTCCTGGAAATTTATCATTCGTCAGAGACAACAAAAGTATTAATGTAGGAGGGAATTGTGAGGGAGTAGCATTCGAAGATTACGACTTAGACGGAGATATGGATCTCTATGTCAATAAACACAACGCCGTCAATCAATTGTGGAGAAACGGCGAGAATAGTGAGAACTATCTATTTGTCGAACCTTTGCTTGACCTTGAAATCGGATTAAGAAGAGCAGACCATGGCGCTACGGTCATCTTGTACGATGAAACTGGCACACAAGTAATGACTGGTATCAGAGATGTCAGAGGAAGCTACGGTCATGGAAGTCAAAACAACCGACGAGTGCATCTAGGGCTGAAAAATGGACCAGATGCCTTCTACAAGGTCGTTGTGAAGTTCAGTATAATTGGTGGGCATCGGGAGATTTATGAGGCAATCATTAAGCCTTCCGATTTACCAAATCAAACATTGACTATTGTAAATAGCGAGTTCGGAATCTATCCAACCATTGGCTGTGCGGCAATCTTCCTGCCCATTGAATTGCTCAATTTTGATGGATACCAGAATGGCTATAACATGGAGTTAGAATGGAGCACTGCGACTGAATCCGGAAGCTCACATTTCGAAATTCTACGATCTCAGGACGGAATTAATTTCGACATGATTGGAAGTAAAGATGCTCTGGGAGAATCAAATAAATTGACTGTGTATAGTTTTGTAGATAGAGAACCACTTCCTGGAACAAGCTATTACAGGCTGCGTATGGTTGACACCAATGGCAGTGAAGAACTGAGTTCCATCATAGCAGCAAGCTATGAGTTGGAATCGCTTTCGGTGAGGATGTTCCCAAATCCAGTTCAAAAGGATGACGAATTCACCAATTTGGTCTTGAATGGAATAGGAGAAAATCAAGAGTTGAATATCAGTATTCACACACTTTCTGGAGAAGTAATTTACACGACTACAGAATGGTCAGAAAGCTCAATTCACCGCATTACAATTGACAATAGCATTTTCCGTAGAAGGGGAATTTATCTAGTTGTAGTGCAAGACAATGAGCAACGATTGATGCGAAAATTGATGGTGGAGTGAAACTTCTTCTGAGAATCATAGAATTCGAATTATCTTCGGGTCTATGGTTTGGCCTATCTTGAAAAACCGATTAATCGCTTTATGCATTGCCCTAATTGTCGGTTGTGCTTTGCCTTCAGCTGCAATCTGTCAAGAGCTCAATGTCGATTTGAGCTCTTCAAATTATGGGCCAGATCAAGGACTCCCCTCTTCTGAACTTTATCGCATTATTCAGGATAAAAAAGGATACCTCTGGATAGCATCAGACAATGGCGTTACCAGATTCGACGGCAATAGGTTTAAGCACTACTCGACTGAACAAGGATTAATTGACAACGTTGTTCTCCATCTCGCAGAGTTAAATGACGGCAGTATTTTATGTGCTACTTTAAGCAATCGACTCTATGTCTTGAAGTCAGATTCTGTTTTTCCATTTAAAAATGAATTTATATTTAGAAATCAAATTAATTCGGAGGAAATCCCCAATGATCTTCATGTCTGGGATAACGGCACTGTGGGACTAGGTGTGAACAGTTCTGGCACTTCTTTACTCACGGAAGAAGGTAAAATTATTCCTGGATTTAAAAACGAAGGCAAAGGAATTTGGGTTTCTGAATTAAACCAGGAAGTTATCGCTGGAATCTGGACTACAGAACTTGAATTTAGTACAGGATTCACTATTGTCTATAGTAAAGATGGGCAGTTAAAATCTTTCGAAATCGCACAGGAAGATTTAATTTATGGCCCATCAAGAGCAACGCTTTTCGAAGGTTCTTTAGTGGTTTCAAATGGTAATAATCTTTATTCCATCGACAAGGAGGGAAAGGTAAATACTACACGTCTTAAAACTACTATTTACTGTTTGAACAGCAGTGCCAATCACGGTCTTCTTGTTGGCACATCCCAAAAAGGAATTCATCAATACAAGTCATTGCAAGACCTTTGGCAGGGAAATGCAGACAATTGGCTGAGCAGCACTTCCGTTACTGATTTGTTGACTATTGATGGGGGCGGGATTTGGGCGTCAAGTTTAGACAATGGTCTATATTTCATCCCTTCACCGGATATCACATGCACATCCTTTTCAGAAGGATTAATTGGCATCACTAAAAATAATAACGAAATACTGGCAATAGGTCGCCATTCTGGGTATTTCTATGGGACCTCTATTTCTTCTGTGGATTGGCAGAAAAAAGGATATCCTCCTATACCAGATGCTGCAGGTTTACATTTTGATGAAAAACACAATGTCCTTTATTCCTATGCCAAAGGATTAAAATACTATGAGAATGGCGCTTGGCATCCTGTGAGGGATAAGCATGATGAGCCCTTCGTGGGAATTCTCAAACTACACGACGGACAAGGAGATCATTTATGGGCTTCTGGAAGGCACAACTTTGACCTGATAGATAAGTCGAGCAAAAGTGTGATTCAAATAAACTCAAACAAGAAATTCAATCACCGTGTAATTTGTGTTTTTGAAGACCGAAACAACAAGCTTTGGATCTCAACATCTGATGGGTTTTTTCATGGAGATAAGAACAAGCTAGATCAGATCGAAAAAATTGGCTCTACTCCTATTGTCGGTAGGATAGAAGCAATTGTAGCCATAAGTAAAGATTTGGTCGCCTTCGGCATTAAAGGGCAAGGAGTAGTAATATATAATATTATCACCAAGGAATCACAAGTGATTGACACCAGCAATGGCCTTGTTTCAAGTATCATAGAAACCTTGGCATCAGATGGTGAAGAGCAGCTTTTTGTAGGTAGCACATCCGGAGTTCAACGTCTTCTGATCAACAATAATTCAATTTACAAAATTCAAAATATCGACAAATCGACTGGGCTATTGACTAACGATGTGAACCAATTGGAATATTCCAATGGTATTTTATTTGTGCTAAGTCCAAAAGGAGTGACAACCATCAATGAGTGGTCAGAAAATGAAACCGAACCTCAAATTCTAATCAGTAGAATTGTATCTGGGAACAAATCTTACTCAGCAGATGATAACATTGAATTGAATTATCCGGACAATGGTCTAAAAATAGAGTATACCGGTTTTCAGTATTACCATCCATCACAACTCAAATTCAGATATAGAATTCTTTCAGACGACTCGATATGGCATGAAACAAGAAGTAATGCATTAAATATTTCTGATTTAAATTCTGGAAAATATCACATTCAAATTCAAGCAGGAGTTGAGCAAAAATGGAGCGCTTCAGACGATATTCAATTTAAAGTCATTGGACCGTACTGGAGCTCTTGGTGGTTCATCTCTATAGTTTTTATCATTGCATTTGCATTTATGTATTTTGGGTTAAAATGGTTACTGTTGAGATTGAGAAAAGGTGATATTATTGAAAAAAAACTGGTCTATCTGGAGAGAAGTGCTTTACTCTCTCAGATGAATCCCCACTTCATATTCAATTCCTTAAACTCCATTCAAAGCTATATCGCCAATAATGAAAATGACAAGGCGAATCGTTTTCTCGCAAAGTTCTCTCGATTGATAAGGGCCATGCTGAATCACAGCAGATCGGCAAAGGTGACACTTCAAGAAGAAATTGACTCCTTGACTTTATACCTCGATATGGAAAAAATGAGGTTCAAAGAAAAATTCACGTACAGCATCACTGTTGATGACGAAATTGACAGTCATGATATAGAACTGCCTCCGATGCTTATTCAACCCTATTTGGAGAATGCAATTATTCATGGATTAGCAAAAAAAGGAGGACAAGGAAGGATTGAGTTATTCTATTTATTGCACGGAAACTACCTAGTTGTAACGGTAACTGATAATGGAATTGGAATTGAACAATCAAGAAAGCAAAAAGAAGGATTTGCTATTTCTTTGCACAAAAGTGTTGGGATGACCATCACCCAGAAAAGACTGGAATTGCTCGACGATGATAAAGATGACAAGAAAGTAAAAATCGAAGAAGTTAAGGATCGAGAAGGAAAAGTTCTTGGCACCAAGGTAGAAGTAAAGATCAAAGTCTATTGACAAGTCGCAGATTCGGTGTATTTTAGACACACAACAGACGAATAGTTATTGAGGTATGATTAAAGCAATGCTGGTTGATGATGAGAATGATGCGCGTCAAGCCCTTAGATCCTTCTTGAAATCATATTGCCCCGATGTTCAGATTATCGGTGAAGCACATGGTGTAGAAAGTGCTTATCTCAATATTAGAACTTTAAATCCTGATTTGGTTTTCCTCGATATTCAAATGGAGGATGGCACGGGTTTCGATTTACTTGAGAAACTAAAGCATGTTTCATTCACTGTTATTTTCACCACGGCATTTGATGCTTTTGCAATTAAAGCCTTCAAGTATTCTGCTATTGATTATTTATTGAAGCCAATTGACCCCGATGAATTGATTGATGCCATCGCAAAAGCGAGAAGGCAGCTAAATCAGAATCATATTAAAGTCGATCAATTGTTGAAATTTCAGCGTGGAGAGCAGCAAGATAGAATTACGATTTCTTCAAGTGAAGGTTTGACTATTGTTAAACTTGAAGACATTATCCGCTTAGAATCTGACTCCAATTACACCCATTTCTTTTTGAAGGCAGGAGAAAAAATAACCGTTCCAAAATCTTTGAAGGAATATGAAGATATTCTTCCTGACGATAGATTCTTTCGCATCCATCAATCGCATATCGTAAATTTAAGTTACGTGAAGAAGTTTATTAAAGAAGATGGTGGCTATGTATTAATGGAAGATGGATCTCAGGCTTATGTTGCTAGAAGAAGGAAAGATGAATTTCTTCAAATTCTGACCGGATTATAATATTCAATTTTTTATTTCTAAGACATAAAAAAACCCCGCAATTTGCGGGGTTTTTAATGTTAATCTATTCTTGTTACGGACAATTGGTTCCGTATAGAAGTAGGATAGCAATGAGGTCTGCAATATTAATTGTACCATCACCATTGATATCAGCAGGACAAGGAATCTCACAATCTACATAAACATCCCAGCAGAAAGTATCTGAGCAATTACTTGTAGCTGAATGGCCTTGTACTGTCAAACAAACTGTATACGTTCCAGTTCCAGGGAAGGTATGTGAAGGACTTGTCGCGCCAGAAGTACCACCATCACCGAAATCCCAGAAATAACTGTCGATTGTTGTGAAAGCACCAGCTGAGCTGAAGTTGTAGAAATCGACTGTGCAACCAGTGCTATTACTTTGGAAAGTAGGGAATACTTCACAAGGCTGAGGACAAGGATCACAATTCACGACGATATCTTTACAGATCACATATCCAACCGATGGATCATCACAGCAGAACACGTAGATACAAACTGTGTACACACCATCTGCAGGATAAACATGTGTTACTGACAATGGACTACCAGTCACCAGTGGTGAACCATCACCCAGATCAATACTCCAGCAGTAGTCATTCGGACAAGGAGTAATTGTAGCAAGCACATCAATTGTAGTTGTGCAATTACCTGCAGCATCAACAGCTGTTACAGCAGTGAAATCTAGATCAGGTAAATTACATGGACAGTTGACATCAATTGTCTTACATACAGTGATTCCACTAGTCGGATCATCACAGCAGTACACTGTCACACATACTTCATAAACACCATCGCAAGTGTAGATATGAACAGGACAAATATCAACCGGATGATTTTCTATGCTACCGTCTCCGAAATCCCATGTTGCACAGTACTGTGTCGGATCTAGTGAAGTTGTAAGACAGAAGCCCATCTCGCAATCTCCATTCATAGTGAGATCAATTGCATCAAAATCAAATTGAGGAACATCGCAAGGGCATACCACCTCAACTTCATAGCATAAAGTGTAGTTAATTGATGGGTCATCACAACACCAAACCTTAAGACAAATCAGGTAAGATCCAGAAGCAGCATAAGTATGGGTGTAAGTAGGATTTCCTACTATGATTGGAGAACCGTCTCCAAAATCCCAGCTCCAGCATACTTCATCAGGACATACATCCGGAGGAAGATTCAGCGTTACGTTCGCAGAACAATCTCCAACAGTTGGGCCAGTTGCTACAGCAAAGTCAATGTTAGCTGGTAGATTACAAGGACAATCAACATCGATTGTTCTACATACTGTAATTCCACTGCTCGGGTCGTCGCAGCAATAAACTGTTACACATACATTATAGATTCCGTCACAAGCATAAATGTGGATTGGACAAATATCTACAGGATGATTTTCAACGATTCCATCACCCCAATCCCATGTTGCACAGTACTTCGTAGGATCAAGAAGAGTTGTGATACAGAAGCCCATTTCGCAATCTCCGTTCATTGTAAGATCAATGACATCGATATCGAATTGAGGAACTTCACACGGACAATCACCACAGATTTCAATACATTCAATTGTAGTGGTGACAGTACCATCGCTATTCACACAGCATTCTTCACGACAAATGACGTAGCAATCTGCAGGTAAGGTATAACTGATATCCCAGCCGTTTCCATAAGTAGTACCGTCTAAGATCGCAATCACATTTCCGATTACATCGTAGATTATCCATCTGTCGCAATCACCAGGAACATCAGGATCTGTATCGTATGTATTTAGAATCGTATTGAAATCGAGCCAGCAGTTTCCATTGGCATCAACATAAGTCGTGTAGTTGATGTTAAAAGTAGCGTCTGGCACACATGGAGCACAATCCACTTGTATATCCTTACAAATAGTGAAGTACTCAATTGTTCCATCAGGCTTCTCACAGCAGATAGTCAAGCAAACTGTGTAAGCTCCAGAAGAGGCGTAAGTGTGCACTGGATTCGGATTTCCTGTATTGTCAAAACTTCCATCACCAAAATCCCAGTGGTAACAAGATGTCGGATCACCGGTGCTCAAATCATTGAATTGAACATCACACATGTTGGCGGTCCAAGCAAAGTCTGGAGTCATATCACAGCAGCAATCCTCGATCCACAGTGTAGCGATAACGGTAACAACGGTTGAAGGATCGTTACAACACCAAATTGATAGTTGAAGATCATAGAATCCACAATCATCAAAAGTGTAACTCACTGTTCCATTGTTCGAAACAGATCCGTCAGGTAGAGTCCATTCGAAACAAACATCAGCAAGTGGAGTTGTTCCTAGATTATTTGCACTCCAAGTGTAGGTACAACCTTGAATCCACTCGTCCCAAGCTGGAATTACATCACAGCAACCATCAACAGTAACTGTCTTACAGATAGTCTGGTAGTTTAAGGTGCCGTCAAGATTCACGCAGCAAACAGTCAGGCAAACAGTGTAGGTTCCTGCGCTAGCGTAAGTATGAGAAGGACTTGGATTATTGGTGTTGTCTACATTTCCATCTCCAAAATCCCATTCATAGCAAGCAGAGTTTGGTTGACTTAAATCTTGGAAATCGACGGTACAACCGTTAACGGTATATTGAAAATCAGGAATGATATCGCAGCCGCACTGCACTGTGATCGTATGGCAAGTCACTTGTGTAGTAAGGGTGCCATCAGGACTTACGCAACAGGTAGTTAGGCAAATTGTATAAGTTCCCGAACTAGCATATATATGTGTGGTAGAGGGACCTGAGCCAGTGCTTCCATCGCCAAAATCCCAATCGTAACATTCAGAATCTGCTCCGTTCGCATTCAATTGCACCGAGCAATTTCCTTGAGAAACTACATAAGAGAAGTCACCATCAATGTTGCAACCTTCACAACTCTTGACTTGAGCATTTGTAGGTATTAAATTAAGCCCTGGATTACTTGCGTTAGCGAGGATTTGCTGAAATTGCAAGGTGCTTTCGAAGAACCAACCCGTATTAGCGAATATCAATCCCGCTGGTTCAGAGACACAATTGTTAACTCCAACCGCATCTGTTTCAATGAGTTCAATATCGAAACCAGGACTTGGATTTTGGTCTGATCTATATGCATTTAGGACATAACCTTGATTATCACTTTTCAACAGTGCCATTTCTGGATGATGAATTCGAGGTTGTTGTCCTGCCGAAAATGCAGAAAAGATATCTGAAGAAACGTTATAACCTGGAGATGGCACTTGATAAAGCTGATCCCAAAATATAGTGGTTCCTGCTTTGTCAACCTCCATCATAAAGGGTACTGAACCTGATTCTTGGCCAATAACATTTCCTCCCTCATCATAAACATCCCAATAGTGATCACGCATGTAACCTGCGATAACCAAATTGCTTGAGTTAATAGATGGTAGGATCTTAAAGCCTTGAATATTGTAGTATCCGAAGTTTGAAAATGCTCTCCAAGACGCGGTTAAATCGACAACCCCAGTCGAAGGGTCGAAAACCATGACTCCGAAATGGTGAATCACACTTAAGTTAGATAGCTGGTAAATCTTGTTTCCATCATACAAAGCACTTGCACCGACGCAGTAGTGACCTCCGCCTCCGTTGTCTTCGTATTGATGACTCCACATGGTCAAACCATTATAGTCAAACATAATGGCAGCCACTTCTTGATAGCTGTTTCCATTGACAGATCCTGTAGTGAAATAGCCAATATTTGGCACCTCCAGTACATGACTTACCATATCGAAGTCAACACCATAACCTGACACCGGTGTGTCGAAGAGACTTACCCATTGAGTGTTCATGGTATTGCCATCAATCTTCATGGTGAAACCAGTCTTAGGATCGGAGTCTCCCAAGCTATTGCAGGCAAATCCACCGATCACATAACCTGGAATCATATCGGACTGCGTTTCAAGAACATGCAATCCTTGCACATGACCATAACCTGGAATACTGTATCTGTTTTGGCTGACGATACCTCCAAGTGGATTTAGAATAAGGAGTAATACTTCATTCCCTAAGCCGCCTTGATTGTAGCCCGTGATGGCGTAGCCTCCGCCGGAAAGGGCCTCAATATGAAAGGCTCGAGAATTCGTGCCGGCTGAATAATTGAACTCCCAATTCACTGCGCCAACAGCATCAACACTTAATACTTGAATTGTTTCAATTCCAGTACCGTATTGAGTTCCGGCAGTGATGAAATTCCCTGGATTATTTTGATCTTCTACAATAGAGTAATGATCATTGTCAATTCCAGGGTAGGAATAACTTGTTTGAAATTGTGCTTGAGCTATGCTTGCGATCAATACGCAACACAATAGCCAAGACAATTTAAGATGGTTAAAGAGCTGTTTTGGTTTCATAGCGTTTTGTTTTTATTGTACACTACAAATCTGGAATAACAGTTCTTTAATAATCGACTCAATTAGTAGTTGGTGCCCTAGAATTGGAAATTCGGTATGGAATTTTGAGAATTCGGAAGAACTGGGCAATAAGTGGCTGAATTTATGATTTATAAAAAAATCCCCCCGCTTTTTAAAGCGAGGGGATTTCCTTTTACCCGAGAATTGAACCGTTGTTTGTGTTCCCGAACCTTTAGTTACCGATGTGGGAGAGTTTATCGTTTAACAGTGCCAAGATAGAATATGGCTTCCTCAGATAGTTTATCATTGATTAAACGGTCAGGTTTCCTGAGAATTCGGTAAGGTTCAATTATTGTTCTGTATCAGCGCATGAATGAAATTCTCGCCAAAGATGTTCCTTCAGCTGAGTTTACATGAAAAATGTAGAGCTCATTTTTCTGAAATGGATAGTTCAGCTCGCCTACTTTACTTTGTTTCAAGAGCTGACCATTCCTATTGTATAAGGACAATGAGTGGATGTTATTTCCACATTTAGAAGTCACTTTTAAGCGCTCTCCAGCACAATTCCACTCAATGCAAGGAGATAGGATAGACTCTTGCGTTCCTGTTTCTGACTCGAAAGTTAAAAGATATGCTTGGTTGCTCACTTCCGGACCATCCGTCATACCCCCACAAATTATCCATTCGTTTTCGGCTATCTGTGCTGCCCCTCTAAAATCCATGATGGCAAATGGCGACTGCTCACCTTCATTCCATTCCATAGTATTGGTGTCAAAGGCCAAAATTCTTGGTTCTGGGGTAGATGGTCCGGAATTGTCGTATGCCAGTCCATCGAAGTTATAAGCATCTCCCGTACCGCCAAGCCAGTATACCTTGTTCTCATGAGTTAGGACAGCAGAACGATAAATTGCATTTCCTGGATTCTCATCTAACAAAGACCATTCAATTTCCAGTGGATTATCCGCTATCACTCCTTTGCGCATTCTGTTTCCGGCAGAGAATTGTCCTGAACTCTTCACTCCTCCTGCATAATAGATTGTATCTCCAACCACAGCGCCAGAAGCACCGAACACCCGGTAAGCCGTATTCGAAGGAACCGGGCTCCCTGCTTCCCAAGAATCATCGTAGGTATTGTACACCTGTACAGCACTGACATTGGTGGTATTGCTCCAGCCGGTAATCAAATATAAAAGACTGTCATTGTAGCTGACTTGAACATGATCATCTATGGGAACGGGAATATTCATGGCATCATCCATCCAAGAATCTGACTGAGGATTAAAAACATGCAACTTATCGCTTGAAATCTCTGAAAGATTTGATGCAACATAATATCCTCCGGCGAGATAGATTCTCCCATTGATCAGAGAAGCTCCGGCTGCAATTTTACCATCAGTGTCTGGAACATCATTGAGAATACTCCAGATTCCACTAATCGTATTGTATTTGAATGATTTTAGGTGAATTCCTGATGGACTTAGGCTTGCATCGATCCCACAAAACGAATATACAGACATCGTATCGTTTGAAATCCCTGCCACTACAGCATTATTAGCTACTGCTTGAGGCATTTGGGGCAGCACAGTCCATTGCCAACCGTGCTGTGCATTCAGCAGCGTCAATTGAAACAATGTAATGATGAGGAATAGAGATTTAGTAGAATTCATCTTCTTAAAATACAAAAAGCATTGTCAAAAATATCAGGCAGCCAACTACCATAAGGATTAAAGTATAAGGCAATATTTGTTTTGCCTTCAGTCCGGTGATTCCCAATAAAGGCAGGGCCCAAAACGGTTGGAGCATGTTAGTCAATTGATCGCCATACGCCATAGCAAGTATACTTTTAGCCAAGGGGATGTTCAATTGCGTTGCAGCTTGAATAATAATTGGACCTTGAACTGCCCATTGCCCACCTCCTGATGGCACGAAGATATTAATCAATCCAGCTGAGAAAAAAGTAAGAATTGGATATAGGGTATTTGGGCTAGAGCTACTTTCACATAAGCCAACAAACCCATCGGCAATTGACTGAATAAGCCCGCTTTGACTCATAATTGCCATCACACCGAAATAGAGGGGGAACTGAATCAAAATACCCGCAGCACCTGAAATCGCGCTATCAATTGCTTTCAGAAAAGATGAGAATGTACCGTGAAAAATGATCGCCAATCCAAGCAAGCTCAAATTAATCCAATTCGGATTGATGAACGTCAGCTCTGAAAAGCCAGGATGTTTATAAGCCTGAATCATGGCTGCAACAAGGACTAAAAGCCCGAATACTATGGCAACGACACTGCTATTGTCGAGTTTATCTGCAAATCCGAGCTCTTCATCAGGATCTGTGAACTCGTTTAGATTTGATCGCCGAAGCACTGGAACTTCCGAAGATTTATATTTAGCAATCGCCCACATGGTCAATGGCAAAATCAAAAGCAATAAAACTGAGCAGCAAATATTCATCATGCTGAATACCGTCTCTCCGTATCCGATTGCATCAGGAATGGTTGAAACGAGGTCCGCTGACATCCCATTCCCAATTGCCATTTCACGCAAATGATTGGTTTCAGCCACTTTAGCAAGCGATGAGCCGCTGAATCCCCCATGCCAAACCATTAAACCAGAATACCCCGCAGCACCCAGCATGGCATAATCCAGTTTAATTCCATTTCTAGCAGCGTGCTCCCCTACTTTCCTAGCGAGGATTGCTCCAAAAATCAATCCCAAGCCCCAATTGTACAGAGCGACAATGATGGTAAGTAAGGTAACGACATACACAGCACTAGGTCCTGAGTTGCAAAAAAGCGCCGTTACCTTGGCGATGAATCTATCGACCGAAGGAGACAATGCGAGAGTGTGGCCAAGCACCAACATCAGCATCATTTGCAATGCGAAGACCAATAAAGGGGGGTTCCACAAGCCTTCTGCCCATTGTTGAGTAAGCTCCACCCAATGGTCTAATCGATTTTCTGTGCCAGAAGTACCGAAAAACATGGCCACCAGAAAAGCCACTGCCGTAAGTACAATAGCAATGGTGAACGGTGATGGCAAGAATGAGCGCAGAATTCTAATAAGTTTATCGGAATTCATAAGCTCAGCTTAGTACTTAAAATGGTAAATCGTCGTCGTCAGAGCTTAGATTGCTCAAGTCTGCTTCAAAAGGAGAGGCATCCATTGGTGGTGCTGAAGGAGCTCCTTGGCCCGCCTTTTCCATTTTCCAAGCTACAAGATTATTGAAGTAATTGCCATTCCACTCTCTACCTCGAACATCGAAGTGTACCTTGAAGCGATCGCCAATTTGGGCATCTCGAATCAATTCGGTTTTATCCTTGAGCAATTCGAATTTGACATCCTGCGGATATTGCTCTTCTGTAGTGAGTACGAATTCTCTTTTGTAGAATCCGCTGTCGAATTTTTGTTCGTCGAACAAGACTTTTATCGTTCCCTCCAGTTCCATAATCGTTAATTATTAAATGATAATAGTGTTTTCCAAGCTTCTTGAACTTTTCCTTCATTTAGGAGTTGATGAGCATGCAGGTGTAAGGCCTTTTCTAATTGCTCAGAATTATTCTCCCATTCAATGAAAATTTCTGAAAGCTCTGTTAATTTATATTCGTTGACATCTGTTTCGTTTGGAAAAGATTCAACATTTCCTAGAATTCCTAGGTCATTCCCTGTCAGGAATTTACTGAATTTAATATCTTTTGGAATAGAATCCACTCCAATTCCCATTGTTGACAGTGGTTTTTCAACTTCAAATAGCGCATCTCCAAATGCCCGGCTATAATAATTTCCTCCACAACGGCCAACAAGATCAATTTTCGTTGGGTCAATCATTCCGTTCTGGTCTAGTACATCTTCATTGATATGAATTTTCAGAACCTCACAGATTACTAGGTTTCCAGCTCCTCCTTCATGGCCAAGCTCTTTTACCTCATTCACTCTACATTCGAGTTGTACTGGTGATTCAAGAACGCGAAAAGGCTTAATAAGATCAGAAGGAATTGCTGTGAGTCCACTTTTTTGAAATTCATCTACCCCTTCTGGATATTCCGTTGATGCCAATGAACATTGCTGAACTATACTGTAGTTTACAACATTTATAACGACTTCTGGCACTCGCTTCACATTTTCGTAAGTATGCTTTGTGGTATTGTCTCTTCCTCTGCGCGCAGGTGAAAAAATCGCGATAGGCGGATTGGCGCTAAAAATGTTGAAGAAGCTGAACGGGGCTAGGTTCGGTCTTCCTTGCTCATCAATGGTGCTGGCAAAAGCGATAGGCCTAGGGCCAATGGCTCCGAGTAGATAGTGGTGTAGTTTACCTACTGATACTTCATGAGGAAGAATACTAATCATTTTTTAATTTGAGATTTAGATTCAACTTCTGCAAGACTATCCAATACCTTTTTCTTTAGGTTTTCCTTGAACTCTATTATTCTATTCCGCAGGTTCTCATCTCCCACTGACATGATTTGAGCAGCTAGAATACCTGCATTTGCTCCACCATCTAATGCTACAGTTGCTACAGGAACACCGGAAGGCATTTGCAATATTGACAGGATGGAGTCCCAACCGTCAATGGAATTGCTCGATTTTATCGGCACCCCAATCACTGGCAGCGGACTCATGGATGCAGCCATTCCTGGAAGATGGGCAGCGCCTCCAGCACCGGCGACGATCACCTGAATTCCTTTTTTATGGGCATTGCTGGCGTATTCAACAAGACGTTCTGGAGTTCTATGAGCAGATACAACGGTCATTTCGAAGGGAACCTTCAATTGACTGAGGACCTCAGCGGCCTTTTCCATAATTGGAAGATCTGACTTACTGCCCATAATTATGCCTACCATAATTTCCTTTTTTTGAACTCCTAGAGGAGCATTCCTACAATGGCGGCTGTAAAAAGACAGGCCAATGTTCCTCCGATTAATGCTCGAACACCAAGTTGAGAAAGGAGACCTTTTCTTCCTGGAATTAATGCTCCTATTCCACCAATTTGAATCCCTATCGATGCAAAGTTGGCAAATCCACAGAGAATATAGGTTGCCATCACTACACTTTTTTCATGAGAGAAAGCGCCATAAGCTCCGTTAGGGTTCAGTGCTGGGTCTTTGAGGTTTCCAAGTGTCACGTATGCGTAAAACTCATTGAGTATGGTTTTCTCGCCCAACAGCTGTCCAACTAGAATGATGTCATCTGAGTTTACTCCAATGAGCCAAGCCACAGGAGCACCAATATAACCGAGAATAAATTGAAATGAAAGTTTATCGTAACTGGTATTGGCGGCAAGCCATTCATTAATACCCGTCGGCCTGCCAATAACATCTCCAAGAATCCAGTTGCCCATATAAATAAAGGCAGTAAAAACCAGTAGCATTGCTCCAACGTTAACAGCAAGTCTCAAGCCATCACTTGTGCCGTTGGCGATGGCTTCAAGCACATTAGTTCCTAAGTTATCTTTGCTTATATGCATGTCTTCATTGTACGATTCCTTTTCTGGAATTAGCATTTTAGCAGCGACAATGGCAGCAGGCGCAGACATAATGGAAGCCGTTAATAAATGTTTAGCGAATAATACTTGCTGAACTGGATCCGTGCCTCCTAAAAAATTGATGTAAGATGCCAAAACTCCCCCTGCAATGGTTGCCATACCGCCAGTCATAAGACACATGATTTCACTCTTCGTCATTCTATCCAAGTAGGGACGAATAAGCAAGGGTGATTCTGTTTGCCCAAGAAAAATATTTCCGGCTGCAGCGAGACTTTCTGCTCCTGAGAGTTTCAAGGTTTTTTTCATCAACCAAGCGAAGATGTAAACTATGAATTGCAGCACTCCCATATAATAAAGGAGGGCGCTCAATGCGGAGAAAAACACAATGGTGGGCAAGATTCGAAAGGCGAAATTGTAGAGGCCGGCGCTAACTTGGCCATCAACGAAACTGGCGAAAAGAAAGTCCGAGCCAAAGTCTGTAAAGGAAATTATTTTGACAAAGCCGCGGCTCAAATAATCAAATATGACTTCAACAAAAGGGACTTTAAGAATCAGTAAAGCTAATATTATTTGAAGTGCTAATCCTTTGACCACTAAAGGCCAAGAAATGCTTTTACGATCAGCTGAAAACAGGTAAGCAACAGCGACCAAGAAAAAAATACCGATTATTCCCCTGAGTATATCCATCATAATTCAATCGGGGCAAGATAGAAATAAAAGAGAGTATTCTCAGCCCTGTTCTTTTCTGCTTTGGATTTCGTCTCTGAGTTTAGATGCCTTCTCATAATCTTCATTTTCAATAGCGGCATCCAGCTTTTGTTGAAGATCATCAAGACTTAGTTCTTCTGCTCTAGCTTCTTCCAATTCCTCAATCTCCAAACCATCTTCTTCACCATTCTCAATCTGACCTTCTACATCTTCAGCACTGACGCCTGCAGTATCTAGTATAAAGTCGTAGCAGAATATAGAGCAATCGAATCGAACAGCTATAGCAACTGCGTCACTAGTTCTCGCATCTATTTCGGCTTTTCTTCCATCTTGGTTGACCATGATTTTAGCGAAAAAGATTCCTTCGATAAGATTATAAATTATCACTTCTTCGACTTGAATTCCAAAAGAAGTTGAAAAAGACTTAAAAAGGTCGTGAGTGAGTGGCCTGCTCGGGGTCATTTTTTCAAGCTCTATAGCAATAGCTTGAGCTTCATGTCCACCAATTACGATCGGCAATTTTCTATTTCCTCCAGTCTCACTAAGCACCAATGCATAAGCACCGCTTGTCGACCCACTTGGAGCGATATCTGATATTTCGAGTTCTATCTTCTTCATATAAACACGCAGGGAAGCTTTGGGCTTCCCCGAATATTATCGCTTCGCGAAGTTACATTTTTCTAATTTCATTGGATGCTGTGAATCAAGCTTTGAACTTCTTCACTGCCTCAATCAATCGTGGTAAGACTTCAAAAGCATCACCGATAACCCCGTAATCAGCAGCTTTAAAGAAAGGAGCTTCAGGATCAGTATTGATTACTACGATAGTCTTACTTCCGTTCACACCTGCCAAGTGCTGGATTGCTCCAGAAATACCGATGGCAATGTAAAGGTTGGGTCTAATGGCAACTCCAGTTTGTCCAACATGTTCATGGTGGGGTCTCCATCCAATATCGGCAACAGGTCTTGAGCAAGCGGTTGCGGCTCCTAGTATTTTCGCCAATTCTTCAACCGGCGCCCAGTTCTCAGGACCTTTCATTCCTCTGCCCGCTGAAACTACCAATTCAGCTTCTGGCAATGGTATAGCTCCATCCGTATTTGCCGGAACAAATTCCTTCACTTTCACTCTAGAATCTGTTGGAGAGGCGGTTATTTGTTCAATCGCAGCTTCACCCGATTGACTTTCTTTCTTGTGCGAATTCGGCAGTAGGGTCAAAACCTTAACGGCTGAATTCACTTTAACTTTAGCTATAGCCTTACCTGAAAACACATTTTTATTGACACTGAATCCTCCAGAAGTGTCCGGAAGGGAAGTAACACCAGAAACCATTCCAGCATGCATCCTCACAGCAACTCGTGGCGCTATGTTTTTCCCTGCTTCATCATGGGCAAAAAGGATTAAATCTGCCCCAAGAGATTTAGCTTGTTCGGCTATCGTAGCTGCAGCTTGCGAAGAGTCAGACATTGAAAGATTTTCAGCAACGAGAATTCGCTTAGCTCCTTTAGTTCCAGCTCCTCCGTCACCATTCAACTTTCCATCAGCAAGAACGATAGCTTCTGTATTCATTGATGAAGCTATATCTACTCCGTATCCAATAGTTTCCAAGGATGCTTTGCTCAATTGACCTTGTGTATTTTCTGCTATTATAAGTATTGACATGATGTCTTAAATCTTCGGGATTATTAAATTGCCTTAGCCTCGTTGTGAAGTAGCTGAACTAATTCATCCATATTCTCAGGATCAACATATTTACAGGCAGCCTTTGCTGGCGGGAGCGTGTAGCCTTCAATAGATGTATGTTTTGCCAGTTCCGTTGCAGGAACAATTTGCAACGGCTTTGTTCTTGCGGCCATAATACCTCTCATATTTGGTATACGCTGTTCAGCCATTCCTTTTGCTGCGCCTAGTACAAACGGACCATTAACTTCTAGAATTTCAACTCCACCTGCAACTTCGCGAGAGATCGTTGCTGTGCTGCCATTCATATCAAGTTTTGTTGCTAAAGCAACATAAGGCCAGGATAGGATTTCAGCGATCATACCGCCCACTTGTGCTCCATTATAATCTATAGTTTCCTTTCCAGCAAGGACCATATCGTAAGCATTGTCGGCAGCATATTTAGCTATCTGATTTGCTACAAACAAAGCATCATCAGGTTTAGCATCAATTCGAACAGCATCATCAGCACCAATAGCGAGAGCTTTTCGGACGATAGGGTCACAATCGGCTTCACCAACTGTTATAACAGTTACTTTTCCCCCATTACTTTCTTTCAATTCTAATCCTCTTACAAGAGCATACCACTCATCATAGGGATTCACAATGTATTGAACGCCAGCTTCATTGAATTTAGAATCATTGTCAGTGAAACTAATTTTTGTTGTGGTATCTGGTGTTTTGGAGATGCAAACAAGAATATTCATAGGTCGTGTTTATCTTACTAAAGGGCCGCAATTTACCCAATTTGGCTCGTCTAATCAATGCACAAATATACAAAAGGATGTTTTTCTATTCTGCTTGCATACTAGGAGATTTCATCTTTGGATTGGATTCCAACGGAACAGGTCCAATTTCTTGCAGGAATCAGCGTAAGTGTACTATCTACACTTAATGGCTTAACGAATATTATACCACTTCATTTTATATGCTTCCATCATTTAAAAATCTATTAACTTTGTCCTCCAAATCATTGAAACGATGAAAGAAGTTCAGTTCAGAGAAGCCATACGAGAAGCAATGAGTGAAGAAATGCGCCGTGACGAGAGCGTTTTCTTGATGGGTGAAGAAGTTGCAGAATACAACGGAGCCTATAAAGCCAGTAAAGGCATGCTCGCTGAGTTTGGCGCAAAACGTATTATTGATACACCAATTGCTGAATTAGGATTTACAGGTATAGGCGTTGGCGCTGCGATGAACGGATTAAGACCAATCGTAGAATTCATGACTTGGAACTTCGCTATTCTTGCGGCTGACCAAATTATTAACTGCGCTGCCAAAATGCTTCAAATGTCTGGCGGGCAGTATGGAGCGCCGATTGTATTCCGAGGTCCAAACGGACAAGCGGGACAATTGGCAGCAACACACAGTCAAGCATTTGAGAATATGTATGCTCACATTCCCGGGTTAAAAGTTATTACTCCTTCAAATCCATACGATGCGAAAGGCTTGCTAAAGGCGGCTATCAGAGATAATGACCCTGTAGTTTTCATGGAATCTGAGAAGATGTATGGAGACAAGGGAATGATACCTGAAGGAGAATATATTCTACCTATAGGTGTTGCTGATGTGAAACGAGAAGGAAGTGATGTTACTCTTGTAACTTTCGGCAAAATCATAAAAACAGCTTTCGCTGCGGCCGAAGAATTGGAGAAGGAAGGAATTAGTATGGAAATCATTGATTTACGCACTATTCGTCCTTTGGACATTGATACAATCATCAAATCGATAAAGAAAACGAATCGACTAATTATATTGGAAGAGAGTTTCCCTGTCGCTTCAATTTCTACTGAAATAGCATACCGAGTTCAGCGAAATGCATTTGACTACCTCGATGCTCCAATCCGCAGATTAACCCAAAGCGATACTCCTTTTGCTTTTGCTCCGACATTAATAGAAGAGGCGCTACCACAAGTAGAAGATGTGGTAAGAACAGCAAAGGAAATCCTATATCTTGTTAAGTAATCGCTAAGATTTACCAGAAAAGCACTTATAACGGTAGGAATATCCCCATCCCAATAAATTCTTATTTGCAAGCAAGTTCTGTTTAACCTATTTTTGCGCGCAATTTTGATTTTGACCAAACACAACTAATACTATGGAAGAAAAGGTAATTTACCTCGTGCCCGTTTTGGCTATTATCGGCCTGATTGTTATGGCTATAAAGGCCAAGTGGGTAATGAAACAAGATGCAGGCGAAGCTAAAATGGCTGTCATTGCGAAGCACATTCGCGAAGGAGCTTTAGCATTCCTCAGCGCAGAATATAGAATTCTTGCAATTTTCGTTGTAATCGCTGGAATTTTACTTGGAGTTATTTCTAGAGTCGTAGACACTACGCATTGGTTCATCGTTGTAGCTTTTGTAATAGGTGCTTTCTTTTCTGCATTAGCTGGTAATATCGGTATGCGAATCGCAACTGCGGCAAATGTGAGAACTACTCAAGCCGCTAGAACAAGTTTGAAACAAGCTTTGAAAGTGAGTTTCGGCGGAGGAACTGTTATGGGACTTGGTGTTGCTGGTCTTGCAGTTTTTGGACTGAGTATTCTTTTCATTAGCCTTTTCGCTTGGTTCATGGGAAGTACTTGGGAAGGTGGTGAGTTCTTTGGAGATGGCCAACAGCATTCTGCGAACGAATTGATGACATTTATTCTTGAGGCACTTGCAGGATTCTCTTTAGGAGCTGAATCTATTGCATTGTTTGCTCGTGTTGGTGGAGGAATTTATACTAAGGCTGCCGATGTAGGTGCTGACCTTGTAGGTAAAGTTGAAGCAGGCATCCCTGAAGATGATCCACGTAATCCTGCTACAATTGCAGATAACGTTGGTGATAACGTTGGTGATGTTGCCGGTATGGGTGCTGATTTGTTCGGCTCTTACGTGGCAACGGTTCTAGCTGCCATGGTTTTAGGAAACTATGTTATTCGTGATATGGGTGGATCGATTGATGATGCCTTTGGCGGAATCGGACCTATCCTTTTACCTCTAGTTCTAGCTGGTGTGGGAATTATATTCTCAATCATTGGGGCTTCGTTTATTAAAATCAAGAATGAGTCTGCTCGTGAACCAGAAGTTCAAAGAGCTTTGAATCTAGGCAACTGGATTTCTATACTTCTTACTGCAATAGCTTCATGGTTCCTTATTCAATGGATGTTACCAGAAAATGTAAGCATGAAGTATTTCGGTGAAGGAATTCTAACATTCTCTTCTCGTTATGTATTCTATGCCACACTAATCGGATTAGCTGTTGGTGGATTGATTTCATATTTCACTGAGTACTATACTGGCCTTGGGAAAAAGCCTGTTCTAGACATCGTTCAAAAATCTGCGACTGGAGCTGCGACCAATATTATAGCTGGTTTGTCGACAGGTATGATTTCTACCTTCGCTCCGGTTCTTCTATTCGCATTTGCGATTTGGGGAGCATATGAATGTGCAGGATTCTACGGAGTTTCAATTGCAGCATCAGCAATGATGGCTACAACAGCGATGCAATTGGCTATTGATGCATTTGGGCCTATCGCTGATAATGCGGGTGGAATTGCTGAGATGAGTGAATTACCAAAAGAGGTTCGTGAGCGCACAGACATTCTCGATTCTGTGGGTAACACAACAGCTGCTGTTGGTAAGGGATTTGCTATTGCATCTGCAGCATTAACAGCACTTGCTCTCTTCGCTGCCTACGTTACATTTACTGGTATTGATGGTATTAACATCTTTAAAGCAGACGTATTAGCTGCTCTATTTATTGGAGGAATGATTCCTGTTGTATTCTCTGCTTTAGCAATGAGATCTGTAGGTAAGGCGGCCATGGAAATGGTTAAAGAAGTAAGACGTCAGTTCAAGGAAATTCCTGGAATTATGGAAGGAACTGGAGAGCCTGAGTACAGCAAGTGTGTTGACATTTCAACTAAAGCAGCGCTTCGTGAAATGATGCTGCCTGGAGCCATGACTATTACAGTCCCACTTTTAATAGGGTTTGGAATGGGAGCTGAAGCACTAGGAGCCTACATGGCAGGTGTTGCGGTATCAGGAGTTGTTTGGGCTATCTTCCAAAACAACGCTGGTGGAGCATGGGATAACGCAAAAAAATCATTCGAAGCGGGTGTTGAAATTGATGGTGAAATGACTTACAAAGGTTCTGATGCTCACAAAGCAGCCGTAACAGGCGATACTGTTGGAGATCCATTCAAAGACACTTCTGGTCCATCGATGAACATTCTCATTAAGCTTACTTGTTTAGTAGGACTTGTTATTGCACCAATCTTAGGTGAGATGGCAGGAACTGGACATGGCGCTGAACATGGTAATACCATCGAAGTAAGTCCAGATGCTACTGAAGCGGCTGCCGCTGATGTAGAATTTGAAGAAGTTATTGCTGAGACTGCTGAATAATAACAGCTACTAAAATACTTATTGAACACGAGTTCTTTAAAAATGGGATGCACTTTATAGCATCCCATTTTTTATACTTTCTATATTTGACCCTAAATCTGAAAACCACATGAAATCACAATTCATTCTATTCGTTTCTGCTGCCGTTATCGCTTTAACAGCATGCACAGAAAAAATTCCAACGGCTTGCGAATGCCACCAAGCATTGAAGAAAGACGGCCGTGAGGCTAGTATATATCCGAAATGTCAAGAGATGAGAACTGCAAATGCCGATTTTGACACTGAAGTCAGACAATGCGCTGCCAATGACATATTGAAGGGGAACACCAAAGTTGAAAAAGCAGAATCTAGTGAATTAGTAGTTCCAGATGCTGGAATATATGCTGTAGACCCTATGAATTCAGCCCTCACTTGGACGGGTAAAAAAATTACGGGTAAAAACCACTTTGGTTCTATCATGTTCAATTCAGGAAATCTTGAATTCGAAAATGGAAGCATCAAGTCTGGTGACTTATCAATTGATATGACTACAATTACTGTATTAGATATCAAAGATGAGAAGATGAAGGCTAAGCTTGAAGGTCATTTGAATTCACCTGACTTCTTCGACACTGCAAAATTCCCTGAGTCAAAATTCGTGCTCAGTTCGGTTGAAAAAGGAGAGAACAGCAGTTTTAAGGTGAAGGGTAATTTGACTATAAAAGGCATTACTCAAGAAGTGAGTGGCAATATATTATTGGTTTTGAAGAACAATCAGCTTATAGGTGGCGGGACCGTGACTTTTGATCGTTCGAAGTTTGATGTTAAATATGGCTCTGGTTCATTTTTCGAGAATTTAGGAGACGATCTCATCGAAGATAATGTCGATATGAAGATTAAGATTGTGGCCAAAGCTGCAAATCTACCTGCTTAAAATATAATGACACTAAAAAGCCCCTAGAATCATTGATTCTAGGGGCTTTTCTATTCCTTTAATCTCTACTTTATCCGATTTAAGCTTCTTGAAATAGGCCGTGAATTTCACCATCAATGGATGAAATTATTTTGCCTAAATCCTCTTGATCTTCATGAAACTTATTGTCATCAACATCTACAATAAGAAGCTTTCCTTTGTCATAGGTTGAGATCCAAGCTTCATACCTTTCATTCAATCGTGTAAGATAATCAAGTCGAATTGCTTCTTCATACTCTCTGCCGCGCTTTTGAATCTGTCCAACCAAATTAGGAACGCTACATCTCAAGTAGATTAGTAAATCTGGGGCTTCTATAAAATTATCCATCGACTGAAAAAGTGAGAAATAATTCTCAAAATCTCTTGTAGTCATCAGACCCATTGCATGGAGGTTAGGCGCAAAAATATAGGCATCCTCGTAAATGGTTCTATCTTGAATAATGGCATTTCCTCCTCTTCTCAATTCTTGAATTTGATCAAATCTTCTATTCAAAAAATAGACTTGAAGGTTGAAAGACCAACGTTGCATATCCTTATAAAAATCATTGAGGTAAGGATTGTCGTCTACATTTTCATAATGTGGAGTCCATTTATAATGCTTTGAAAGCAATGTGGTCAAAGTAGTCTTACCTGACCCTATATTTCCGGCAATAGCGATGTGCATAATTAATTTCTTAAAGGGACGTGCAAAGTACAAAAATCTTAGGGAGTGTAGAGTCAAAAATTGTCAATAGAATATGCAATTTTTCAACGTTTTCTCAGCTCAACATTATTTGCAGTCATCAAGTATAATCTATCTTTTCCAAGTAAAGCGAATTCAGCATTGTGATTTATATCATCACAAGTTTCGGAGAATTCAATAGCTCTGTACCGGCAAATAGTTCCAGATTTGAAGTAAACAAGTTCTCCTTTCACGATTTGAAACCGCTTCAAACCTTTGATTGGAAGGGTCTTTATATATGTTCCGAAAAGATCAAATAGCAAAACACCTACTGCCGGATCTGAAACATAAAGAATACTATTCCGCTCTAACATCCACTCTGGCAGTATACTTCTTCCTAGTACTTGGGTTAGATTGCCTGATCTAGCTGTTTTACTGAAATTCCTATCCGTGCGAAATAATTCAAAATTATCAGTATCATAAAACCAAAAATGATTGTCAATACTTAAACTGGCGAGCCAAATTGATGCTTCAAAGGTGGTGAATAGGTCGACCGCTGGACCTTGTTCGCTCAATGTATTATCAAGAAGTTGAATTAAGCCTTGGTCGCGATAATAAAGCATGGGCCTCAGTGCATCATTAAAATCAGCGTAGGTCAGTTGACCATTTCTTTTGGGAGATATTTCGTACTGAAGTTTACCGTTGGGCAGATACTTTCGAATATTATCACCTTGCACTGTATAAAGATTCTCCAATTGATCGATGTAGATTTGATCAACCTCTCCATCTAGACTTAGAATTAATGCATGTTGAGTTTGTCCATGTGATATTATGGAGAGGGCAATTAGAAATATGGAAAATAAGATTCTCATGCTTCCATGTTCTGTAATGCCATGACTTCGTCTATATACTTTCTATCATTACTCAAGCGAGGTACTTTATGTTGTCCACCTAATTTGCCTTTTTCTTTAAGCCAATTGTAAAAACTTCCTTTTTCAAGTTCTCTAAGGACTGGGATTTTCAAATTGAGATCATACGATCGTTTAGCATCATAATCAGAGTTTATCTCTCTCAGTCTCTTATCCAAAATTGAGCCAAAAAGGACAATGTCCTTTGGAGCATTGTCAAATTCTATTAGCCATTCGTGTGCACCTCTGCCTTCATCTCCCATATAAATAGGACCAACGGTATAGTCACTTACTGTTGCACCAGTTGCATTGCAGGCGTGAAGTATTGCGTCATCTGCGTTTTCGATAATCACTTCTTCTCCAAAAACATTGATGAAATGTTTTGTTCTGCCGCTCACCTGAATTCGGAAAGGTGATTTCGAGGTAAACTTTACTGTGTCACCAACAAGATATCTCCAAAGGCCGGCATTGGTAGAAATAATGATCGCATAGTTGGTGTTTAATTCAACCTCACTCAAGGAATAAGTAATGGGAAAGTCTTTGCCTAATTCTTCCAAAGGCATAAATTCATAGTAGATGCCATAATCAAGCATCAATAGCATATCATCTGAGGTCAATCTATCTTGAATTCCGAAAAACCCTTCTGATGCATTGTAGGTTTCCAAATAATTCAAAGGCTTTCCTTTGACGAGTTTATTGAATTGATCTTTGTAAGGTTTGAAACTCACACCGCCGTGCATGAACAATTCAAAATCTGGCCAAACGTCTCTAATATTATCTGTTTGTTTGAGTTCTAAGATTCTTTTGAGTAGCACCATGGTCCAACTTGGCACGCCAACAATCATCCTCACATCTTCATTCATGGTGCTTTGGGCCATCTTTTCAATCTTATGCTCCCAGTCGTCCATCAGCGCAATATCAATCGTAGGGGTCCTTTTTAGTTCTGCCCAAAATGGAAGGTTTCTTATAATGATTGCAGATAAATCACCGCAAAAAGAATCCTCGGCATAAGGCATGATACTGCTGCTACCTCCCATTACCAAATGCTTTCCGGCATATACTTCTGCCTTTGGATTCATTGAGTAATATAGGGCTAGGAGGTCCTTACCTCCTTTATAATGACACTCTTCAATTGCCTCTTTAGACACCGGAATAAACTTGCTTCTTTCTGAAGTTGTCCCGCTACTTTTCGCGAACCACTTTAATTTGGATGGCCATAATATTCCCTGTTCGCCATTTCGTAATTTCTCGATGTAGGGACTTATAGCCTCATAATCTCTGACCGGAATACGGTCTTTAAAATCTTTGGCATTTTTAATTTCAGAGAATCCATGCTCTTTCCCAAACTCAGTTTCTGCTCCCCATTGCACCAATTCGTTGAGCACTTCATTCTGCACCTCGACTGGATACTTCTTGAAAAGCTCGATTTGATGAATTCGTTTGGTGATGAACCAAGAAAAAACGGAGTTCGCGGGCATAGTTATAGAGTCTGGACTAATTTACGATTTTCTACAAGTAACGGCAGGCTCTATGGAATGTTTGAAGAATATTGGGAGATTTATAAGAACTTCTCAAGTCATTGTTGAATGCAGCGGGCATATAATTTCTTGAATTCTTCCATGCAATGCTTTCTTCCAGCGATTTGCTTTACCCTTTCACTGTTAGTCTGAAGCTCCTTCGAATTTAGCAAATCTACTGCCTGAAGTAAGGGGTTTCCTCTGGAGTCTTCTAATACTCCATTAACACCATTTTCTATCCACTCTTTTGAAACAACAAGGTCTGAAACAACAGGTACACATTGGGCGGAGATGGCTTCTAAGAGGCTAACTGAGCTCCCATCACTCTTTGGAATTGAAATAAAAACAGAAGCTCTAGCGTACCATGTTCTATTTTCTTTTGGGGATAGCCAACCCATAAATTCAACAGAATCAGAAAGGCTCAAATCGCCTGTCAACTCTTTTAACTCGGGACTTAGGCTTCCACTTCCGGCAACAACCAGACGCCAATCGCTGTGTTTGGCTCTGAATTCCCTGAAGTAATGAATAATTTTATCAATTCTATAATTCGCTTCATGAAGTCTGTTTGAATAAATAATATTTTCTTTATTCAATAGTTGAATTTCATCTATACCATATTGAAGATGAATATATCTAGATGTGTCTGTAGAATCTAAGTTCTTCAAAGCCTCGATCATGTCAGCCGAATCTGCAGTTACAAAACGAGAGCGCTTTATACTTTGTGTGACTAAGTATTTATAAAATTGGTTCTGCTTTGGCACCAACAGAATATCACTTCCCCAAGCTGTTGAGATGCAAGGGATGTTCATTTTATCACAGATCCGAGAGACGAAGTATGCTGTTCTATTCACTTGATGGATATGAACAACATCAGGGTTTAGTTGTTTTAATAGTTGCTTCAGCTTCTTGTTGGTGAGCAATAGACTTATTGGATTAAGAGATCTGTAACTGAGTTGATATTGCTTTGATTCAAGGCAAAAATCAACTTTAGACTCACCCAGGTACAAGACGTCTTCCTCCAAATTTTTAATGAAAGAGCTTACATGAATTGAATTTGGTCCGACAACTAAGACTCTCATCTCCCTATATTTTTAGTAAGATTCTCAGCTAATTTTTGGACTTGATATTTTCTATGAAGTGACTTCGTTTTATCCGGGTCAATCGATAAGCTTTCGCGTTTCTTCCATAGCGTATAGATAAATTCAAGCCCAGCTTCGGTTTCTTTTTCATCATCAAATTCAGCCACAAACCCTGCCCCATGTTCTTCAATTAGTTTAGCGCCGACATCGCGCTTATCCATCAAGGCGAGAACTGGCTTTTCAACTGAGAGGTAATCGAAAAGCTTCCCGGTAAACTGACCCATTGCATTAACAGGTGGACTGATCATTAAATTACAATCCGCATTGCTCATATACTCAATCGCCTTTAAATAAGGCACTTTGGGAATAAATTCTACTGAATCGATGATTTCAGAGGGAACTGAAAAGTTGTGATGAGTACCAATAAATAGTAGTTTGAATTTAAAGTCCTTCCCTTGTTTGGCTGCAAATCGGCTTAAAACCTTCAAGAAATTATCGGGCTTTCGCTTTCCATAAAATGTGCCGGCAAATACCATTGTAAATATTTCGTTGAAATTTCTATTCACCTGAATAGTGTGGTCATATCCATTCCTAATCTCCCACAAGTTTTTCAAATCTGGAAATATTGCTTTAAATTCTTCAAGTATTGGAGCACTCACCGATGAAATGGCTGACACGTAATTGCGGTATTCAGCTTCTTTGAGCGCAAGTTTATTTTGCTCAGACTCACTCAAGTATGGGTTTTTACTCATTCCATCTCTCATATCAGCGAGCCAAAAAACGGAGGGATGTTGTTTTTTAAAAGAGAGCGCAATATCATGAGGTTCAATTGGAGCGTAGGAACTAATTATTGCATCATAGGCAGAAGACTGATGATTTGCCTTCAGTGTTTTTAAAGTCGTGCTTTGCCACTTTCCTAAAGTGGTAATATTAAGTTTTCGAGCAACGAGATTCACTACCGATTTGAAATGATGAATGAGCTTTGGCTCACCGCCTTTATGCTTAAAATGATCAAGTAAGCTCGGACTTTGAGCATAGTAGACCATCCCATGCTCTGCCTTTACCTGCTGGTTTGAGTCTCCAAGTGTATAAACATCCACTTCAAAAACATCGCTTAAATATTTCGCAAAAGACAGCATTCTGCTTACCGCAATACTTTGCGCAGGCGGGTACCAAACGGTTATCAATGCAATTCTTTTCTTCGTCATTTGCTCATTTCATCAATCAAATTGTCTAAAATTCTCGTTCTGGAGAAATGTTCTAAAACATAATTTCTTCCCTGCCGATTCGGCTCAAGCATGCCAGTTTTATACTGCTCATAAATCAATCCGAAGGCATCAACACAGGATTCGGGAGTAGAAACTTGGATACAAGAATCCAAAGGTTGAGAATATAGGACATGTTTTTCTAAAAGTAGTGACTCAAGCACAAATCCGGAGAGGCCGTCATGATTTATAAGTCTTGCAGTGATATGAGCCTTATCAAATTCTGATTTCATATCACTTACCCAACCTAAATAATTCAAGTTTTCGAGTTGCGCTAAACCTTCACCATCCGACCCAACTATGTTAAAACTCACCTCAGGAAAGCTCTTGGCTAAACTCAGCAACTGCGTCAATCCATATTCTAATTCGTTCCCTTTTGCTAGATATGAAAGCACAGTTAACTTTCCTTTACTTAAGTCTGGAAAATCAGATTTCTGCGTTTCTTTAAAATTAAAAAAATTGAGAATCTCCGCTTTAATGTTTAAAGTTTCGAGCTCTTTTTGAATCCAGGAAACCTCGCAATAGTGATGTGCTTTTCTAAGATATTCTTGAACCGGCTGATCTTCGGATTTGGCCACTAGCACATCAGACCCAACCCAAGTCATCATCAGTTTTTTATTCCAGAGTAAAGTCCAGTTAAATATTTTACTTGGACTGAGACTTCCATTGATTGAATAGACCACATCTGAAAATGGAATCAATAAAAATGCCAATAGCTTATCTTTAAAACTATAATAGGTGTTCAAAGCATCAACCTTCAGAAGTGGGTTGTGGCTTTTTAAATCTGCTTCCAGTCGTTTAGCAAATAAAGGCAGTCCAATTATTATAATTCTCAATTGTTTTCTTGCCATGCCGTGTAAAATATTTCCAATTCTGGAAATTCTTTTAGCCATTTGCTGTCGCGATCCTTGGTAGATCCAACAACTGTGGCCGGATTACCTGAAATCACTGAAAAATCAGGATAATCTCCTTGAAGCATACTGTAAGCAGAGACGATGCTTCCCATTCCAATTTTGGTATTCGGCATCACAGTGACATGAGGACCAATAAAAGTGTATTTCCCGATTTTTACAGGGCCTTTCAAATAGGCTTTTAGATCTGTTTGATTGATGTATTCTTTACCATAAAGTCTAATAGAATCGTGAGAGCTATGGGTAAGGATACTGACAAAATTTGTGATTTGGCAACCCTCTCCTATTTCTATGCCATTTGAAGATTCAATAAAGTTGAAATGCCCAATAAATACATTCTCATGTAGGATTAGCTTCTTCTTTTCAGTGAATACTGTGGAACTGCCAATTCTAGCATTCTCTATGAATACACCGTTGTGCCTAACACCACAAATCATAGTAGGACTGTGTGCACCAAGGAAATGCCTCCTTTTGTCGCCTCTAAAAAACTTGTAGATTTTACTAATCATTATTTGTCATTTCCAACCGAGCATCTGACTTCTCGACCAATCTAAATTTGATGAAGATAACCAAACTCAGATACACAGCCATAGCCAGGCTAATCACTTTGAAAACGATCAAAGAATCGGCTTCAGTTCTTCCATAAATCAAAGGTAGCAAACCAAATCCAAGAAGTTGAATTGCGGTGCTACCCATGGCAAGCCAAAAGAATAGAGTTTGTTTTTTAATAACTAGGGGGATGGTAGAGATTGGAGATGCAATGAAATTAACCAAAAGCCAAGGAGCTAATAGTTCAGATATTTTCCCTGCAAACCTCCATTCTTCACTAAATACAAAGGCAAAAATTGGCTCTCCAAAGAAAAATATAACTCCAAATGGAACAATAGAAAGCAATGCGAGAATTCCTGTCGTCCTTTTTAAGAAGGGGAATAGTGGTTCTCGAAGATTAAATAATTCTGAACATCTTTGATAGAACGCTTGTCCCATGGCTGTCCCCACAATCACTAGGGGTAGCTTGAGTGTCCTGAAAGAATGGTCATAAGAACCAAAAACGCTTTCATCAAAGAACTCAATAAAGAAAATTGCGAGTATTAACTCTCTCCCATTATCTATGAGCACATGCGGCAAGTTGACTTTGGGAAATTCGATGTGTTCTCTCGCTAGTGCGATTTGTTTCAGCCTGCTTTTTCTATTTTCACTTAAACCTTTGATCTTAAAAAAGTCAACAAAAAATAGAATTGCCGAGATGAATAATCCAATGAGGGTTGCGAGGATTAATCCAGGAACTCCAAAGCCAGCGAGTCCAGCTCCAATTTTAAAGCCGTTCATCCCCAGAGCACCGTACACATTGGAAAGTGATATCCTTCTAAAAGCCTTAAGTCTGACGGCCCAATTGGAGCCCAGGTTTTTAAATATGACCGCGTAAGACCCGATAACAATTGCCATAATGTAAAGTCCCAATTGAGACTCGAATCCATCTATCCCCCAATAAACAAGTCCCGCAATTGTTGTTGCGATTAGAGTCGTTTTCGCAATTTTTAGTGAAAGTCGAAACAACTGAAAAGCATGATGATTGGACT
>Ga0222689_1000075_pt1 | contig 61109 bp, 47 predicted proteins | sample AntAcemetage1231_FD_179838 | JGI IMG/M metagenome (GOLD analysis project Ga0222689, IMG submission 179838) | Saline water microbial communities from Ace Lake, Antarctica - #1231 | ecosystem: Environmental > Aquatic > Non-marine Saline and Alkaline > Saline | place: Antarctica: Ace Lake...
ATGCCTTGATTCAAGAGATCAGAAAAACTGTTCCAGGTATTGCAATTAGAACAACCTTGATTGCTGGTTATCCTGGAGAAACAGAAGAAGATTTTGAAGAGATGTTGGCCTGGGTAAAGGAGTCGCGCTTTGAACGTCTTGGCATTTTCACTTACAGTCATGAGGAAAATACCCATGCCTTTAAGCAAGAAGATGATGTTCCACAAGAAGTCAAGAAAGACCGTGCTGATCGAGTCATGGAAGCACAAAGTGAAATCTCGCTGGAGCTCAATCAACAAATGATTGGCAGGGAACTCAGAATACTAGTAGATCGAGTAGAAGGAGAGTATTTTATCGGCCGCAGCGAATTTGACTCCCCTGAAGTCGATAATGAAGTACTAATTAAAATGAGTGATGATAACTTCGCTAGAGTAGGGGACTTTGTTAATGTCCGCATTATCGGTGCAGAACATTATGATTTAGTCGCTGAAATCATAGTCTAAGAGTATTCAAACTTACTTTTCGATAACCAATTTCTTCTTGACTATTTCGCCAGTTTCATAAATAAATTGGACGAAATAGATGCCAGAGTTCAACGGCTTTCCCGTTAAATCTAATTGTAGCAGTAAGGTGTCAGTATTCTTAGAATATGAGACCAATTTCCCATCTCCTGAAAGGATTTGAATTGCTGCAATGCCTTGGTTGTTTCCAGACACTTGTAAAACACCAGAGTTGTTCGGATTTGGATAAATCACAACATCACTCTTGTTGTAGAATTCTACAGCAACCATTTCCGTAGTTTCTGAATAACCGTTGAAGTCAGTTTGCCTTAGTCTGTAATAGCTCACTCCGCTGTAAGGGTTGCGATCAAAGCTGGAGTATGTAATAGTATTACTCGAGTTTCCGGCTCCAGCAATTCTATTCACCTCTTCGAAACTTTGACCATCTTTTGACCTTTCAATGGTGAAATAATCATTGTCTCTTTCAGATTCAGTAGTCCAATTCAGGCTAACTTGTTCTCCATCTGGCTTTGCGTCAAAATTAAGTAGACCCACTGGCAAGAAAATCATTGCACAAGGCAAATCGTAGGCTCCAGGGACATTCGAGAATTGCACGTTTGGAACAACGGATATTATCAATGGCAATTGGTTGGAGTAATCAGGGTGCAAAGCTCTAAACTGCAAGCTGAGTTGGCCGTTAAAAATTCCATTGGTCGTGAACTGAGCTATGAGTAGTCGATTGTCAGATTCTGGTATATTTTGAATATTCGTAGACCAAGAATTCGGGATGGTGTCCATTGGAGGATTGGGCGGTGAAGGGTAATAAGCCACGGTTCTACCAAACGCAGTGTACCAGTTACCTCCAATAGGTGTAGATAAATTAATATTTCCACCAGTAGTTTCGAAAACGGAGCCCCAAGCCGGTGAAGCTTGAACAGCGTTGTTCTGGTTGTCAAGTCTTTTTATTGTAACAAAGCTATCATAATTCATTGCGGGAATGAAAGCAGCGAGAGCAGCATTTACACTTGCACTTGTCAACCCACAATTTACATTCTGGTAAAAGCGAGTTCCCACTGGATCTACCAAATTAACATAGCCTGGAAAAAAGTTTCCTGCGGTCTGATATCCAAAAACGGAAATTAGCTCCCACCATGGCTCATTCATACACACATAAACTCTATAACACCGAGCTCCAGAGACTTGTCCATCTATTACTGTCTGAACGGAAGCAGGAATAGGAACCTCCTCTACAGACATGGCATCAAAAGGCACTTGTGATTGAGCAATACTCAAACCAAATGACATAATACATAATAGCGCAAATTTCTTTAGCATGACTATTTTTGCGTTTAGCAACATCACAACATGCAATGCGCTAGGCTAAAGATACGGAAAATTAGACAATTACGCCAATCGCTTGAGTATTTCGAGATTCTAAATTTGGCAGAACTTGAAGAGTCAAGAAGAAAAAAGGATAGGGCAATCATGAGTTTTTCATCGTTTGCGGTGAGCTATTTGTAACTGTTGAAATGATTAATTCAGCGGTGTGCTGTTGAAATCATAACAATACCCAGGCATCAATCGCTTAAGCTTCGCACAAAATGAACAGGATTTTGAGGATAAAGATTTAGCGTGTATGGTAATACTATCTCGATTCAATAATACCTTTAGTCAGGTGGGTTATGCCACAAACTCAAACGAAGGGAATCTTTGAGTTAACGCTAAAAACTGTTGAAAAATGAAATCTGGAATTGGAGCTAAAGTGAATCATCCGAGTTTTGGTGAAGGTGTAATATTTGGATATGATGAGGAAGTCTATCGCGTCTATTTTAAAGAAATTGGCGAAAAGGAAATAGCCAAAGATTTTGATGGGATGGACGTTTTAGAAGAAGCTGTGATGGTTGACAAGTCCATAAGTTTAGAGGATGTGATAGACGCCGTTCAAAATGTATTTGATCAATACTACGATATAGCTGAAATCGTCGATTTGGGCGACAAGTGGGAAAATGGAGTGATGATTCTTAAACCAGGTGACACTGATTTGAAGTCAAAGGAGATTCCAATAGAAACCTTTTTTCATAAGATTGTGATGGTGCGCGATAGACTGCGAGTGCTTGAGCAAAACATCAATTCTCACAAGAAATTGACTGATGAAGACAAGGTGAATCTACAACAGTATGTAAGTCGTATTTATGGCTCACTCACTACATTCAATGTGCTTTTTAAGAACAAATCTCAGTATTTCGTTGGTGAAAGCTCAAAGGACTAAGCGTTAAGGCTAAGAATCTTTATCGATAGTCGAATTGACCTAGCTGGAACTTCTGCTTTCAGTCCTGAGAAATTGAATTCAGTTTTTTGTGATTCACTTGAATCTCCTTGTTTTAAGTGATTACCTTTGCTTTTCATGAGCATTGATACAACTGCAACATCAAGACTTCCTGTCATGGAGTCGTTCTATACACTTCAAGGCGAAGGAGCCTATACTGGTAATGCGGCGTATTTCGTTCGTTTGGGAGGCTGTGATGTCGGGTGCTTCTGGTGTGATGTAAAGGAAAGTTGGGATGCCAATGCTCACCCAAAGCTTGAAATCTCCAGTATTGTTGAAGAAATTGTTCAATCGGGAGCTCAAATTGCAGTCATCACTGGTGGCGAGCCGGCCATGCATCAGTTGGATTCACTCTGTTCGGCAATTGGTGAAAAAGGAATCCGAAGACATATCGAAACTGCTGGGGTGCATCCTTTAAGTGGAACCTGGGATTGGATCTGCCTATCTCCCAAGAAATTTAAACCCACTTTGGACGAATACTATTCCAAAGCCCATGAGCTCAAAATTGTCGTTTACAATCGACATGACTTGAATTGGGCTGAGGAACATGCAGCAAAAGTGAATCCCGATTGTTTATTGTACCTCCAACCGGAATGGGATAAAAGGGAAGAAGTGATGCCCCTGCTATTAAATCATGTGAGGGAGAATCCAAAATGGAGACTGTCTCTTCAAACGCATAAATTCCTAGGTATTCCTTGAGTTACTCGTCGTAGCTTAATTCGATGTCTGAACTGTTTGGATGTGATTGGCAGGTTAAAATGTATCCGTTGGCAATGTCACCATCGGTCAAAGCAAAGTTGCTGTCCATGTGAACCTTTCCCTTCAACAACTTGGCTTTACAAGTCGTGCACACACCCCCTCTACACGAGTAAGGTGCATCTTCACCTTCATCAAGTACTGCATTTAGAATACTAGCACCTTGGGAATTCATTTGGAATTTAATCTCTTCATCATCCAGAATAACCTTCACATTTGATATCCCTTCATACCTAACTTCAGTTTCCGTTTCTTTCTGGGAAGTTGAATCTTCAACGGGAGCGGCGAAGTACTCCAAATGAATGTTTTTCTCTGGTATATTGGCATCGATTAATGCATTTTTAACTGAAATCATCATGTCAGAAGGACCACAAATAAAGAAGTCCTTAGGCATTTCATCAGAGCAAAAATTATACAAGAGTTCTGTTGTCTTTCCAAAGTTGATCCTTCCAGAAAACAGCGGTGATTCAGCGTTTCCATTCGTGTACAAATGATATACCTGAAAAGAATCATGCAGAGCGCTCAGCTCATCCAATTCCTGTTTAAATATGGTGGTATCTTCATTCGTATTTCCAAAGAACAAACTAATTCGGTGTTTCAAATTGCTTTGAAGAGCAGTTTTAATCAATGAAATTACCGGAGTGATTCCACTGCCAGCAGCGAAAAACACGAAATGTGTTGCTGAGTTTTTCTCAGGAAGGACGAAATTACCTCCTGGCAGCATGCTTTTAAGCACATCTCCAACCTTAACTGATTGATTGAAATGCCCTGAAACTCGACCTCCTTCAACATGTTTCACTGCTATTCGCATTGTGTTTTCATGTGGGGCCGAACAAAGTGAATAAGAACGGTGAAGCTCTTCTCCATTCATATGAAAGCTGAAAGTCAAGTACTGACCAGAAGCATAACTGAAGTCATCCTCGTGGTGATTTGCTTTTAGCTCAACTGAGACACAATCTTCAGTTTCTTTTTTAATATCGGTAACGGTGACGGAATGAAAGTGAGACATGATATTGAATGCTTACGACTGATTAATTGATTGAAAACTTTAAAAGGATTCAGAAAGATTGGCTTTGATTTGAGAGAGAACCTCCACATTCTTCCAATTTTCTGCACCAGAAATACTGTAAACTACTTGTCCTTGTTGATTTAAAATAAACGTCGTTGGAATACTTGGGATGCCATTTGAACGAAGATCACCTTCTAATTGATAGATCTCAAAATCTAAGTTTAGCTTTGATTTTGTCGCTCTAATCTGAGCAAAATTATCATCGCTAAGTCCGATAATTCTAATGTTCAAAGCTTTCAGATCATCAACAGCTTTATTTAATTCTGGCAGCTCCTTCATGCAAGGCGCACACCATGCTGCGAAAAAGTGCAGCATGGTATTTTGACCTTGAAAATCATTTACACTTAGTTCATTGCCGAGTTCATCCTTGAATTTCAAATCTAGAATCTGAGCATCTGGAGCAAAGTGATGTCTTGAACCTATATAGTAAGCAGTTGCTGCCAACAAGAGGCTGAACCAAATTACGAGTTGTGATTTATTCAACGTGTATTATTGGCCTAAGGCACCAAACTTCTTTTGAAGCTCTTCGCCAGTTAACTTTTCGTAGTCTTTCGGAATTTCGAATACACTTGCATCAACTTTTTCTTTGTCAATGGTGGTCACCGAAATTTTCATTTTCATTCCTTGCTGCTCCATGGTGTATTCTAAAGGCATACCTGGTAACTTAGTATACTGAGCATTTCCATTTGGAATTTCATCAGTATAAAAAACGGTGAATGGAAAATCCATGTCTGGAGCGGTAACCATTGCTTTTTTACATTTGTAACCGGCAATTTCTTTTGTCTCTGAAGAAAACTCCACTTGCATCTTGTCCATTTCAGCTTGAGATTCTTTTTGCTCAGCCGCAGTAGGGACAATGGCCATTTTCTGACCGAACATGTCCATCATTACCATAGTCTCCATCTTATCATTGTCATGAATGATGATTGTTTTGCCTCCCATGCCTGCGTCTTGTTCAGTTCTGGATTTATTACCTTTAATATAGGTAAGCATTCCTTGAGGAAGCATAGATTCCATTCCTTTCATTTCTTCTGGAATCTTAACATATTCAATGGTGTAAGTCAGTTTTCCTTCAAATGATTTTTGAGCATTGACTGAAGGTTGAAATGCGAATACGCAAACCAATCCTAAAAATAGTGATAGTGCAATTTTGGTCATATGATTGTTTTTTATAGTTCTAAAATTGTATGCAAAATAGATGCCACTTTATCGGCATTCGGAATCATAGTTGCTTCAAGTGTTTCATTCAAGGGAATGGCAGGGGCTTCAATTGACCCCAGAGTTTGAACTGGAGCATCAAGAGAGTAAAAGCATTCTGCAGAAATTCGTCCAGCGAGAGCTTGTGCGAAGCTATTGTTGACAGGTTCTTCTGTCAGTACTAAGCATTTGTTGCATTTTTCAACTGCAGCTCTAACTCCTTCAAAATCAATCGGGACAATCGTTCTAAGATCAATAATCTCTACCTGTCCCGGGAATTTTTTAGCAGCATTGATTGCCCAGTGAACCCCCATTCCATAGGTGATGATAGCCACTGAATTTGTTGTGTCTGTAGCTTCTTGCACAATTCTTGATTTCCCAAAAGGAATGACATAGTCCTCATCAGGCTCAATTGTTTTTGCCAATTCAGTCCCTTTAATTTTACTCCAGTACAATCCTTTGTGTTCAAGAATGACCACAGGATTTGGATCGTAATAGGCAGATTTCATCAGTCCTTTGAGGTCTGCTCCAGTGCTTGGATATGCTATTTTAATTCCGCGGATATTTGATAGCACGGATTCAACACTGGACGAATGGTAAGGTCCTCCGCTTCCATAAGCCCCAATCGGAACTCGAATAACGGCACTTGCGGGCCATTTGCCGTTGGATAGATAGTAACTTCTGCTCAATTCAGTGAACAGTTGATTCAATCCAGGCCAAATGTAATCGGCAAATTGTACTTCAACAATTGGTTTTAATCCTGCAGCAGCCATTCCAACCGTACTGCCAATTATGAAGGCCTCTTGAATTGGAGTGTTAAATACCCTGTCTTCACCAAAGGTCTGTGCCAAAGTTGCAGCCTCTCTAAAAACTCCACCCAGCCTTCCTCCAACATCTTGTCCATACAACAAAGCCTCCGGGTGCGCTTCAAGTATCTCTCTTACTGCGAACAAGGCACAATCAACCATGACAGTGGCTTCCCGATTCGCAGGACTTCTTTCTCCTTTTTCCTCCGTAATAGGAGTGGGGGCGAAACAATAGTTTAAAAGATCTTCCGGCTTTGGATCTTCCGAATCCTTCGCTCTTTGATAATCGTCTGATACTACTTTGTCACAAGCTGATTTGATGTCTCCAATTTGCACAGAATCAAATCCGCAATCCGCCATAACTGCTTCCAACCGCGGTAAAGGATCTCTTTTTTCATGCTCTTCCAAATCGTCGCGGTACCATTCTTTTCTCACTCCAGAAGTGTGGTGACCTAGCAGAGGGACATCTACTCTCAGCATGAACGGTCGGCGCTCCTCACGGATAGTCTTTAGAATCTGGCCAATGGTTTTGTAACAAAGGTCAAAATCGGTTCCATCAATACTGATACCTTCAATTCCGGGGAAGGCCTTCACAAAATCCATGGCATCACCAAAACGGATTTCATCTTTATGGGCTGAAATGTCCCATTCGTTATCTTGGACGAAATACAGGATTGGCAACTTTTTGAGTGCTGCCATGTGAAATGCTTCAGCGACCTCACCCTCAGTCATAGCCGCATCACCAATGCTACAAACCACAACTGGCGCATCTTCATCTTTCCAATCAGAAATTCCAGTCTTTTCCTTGTATTGAATTCCCATTGCGATGCCAGTACTCGGAATAGCTTGCATTCCAGTTGCTGAGGATTGATGGGGTATTTTAGGCTTGTCTTTTAAATTTAAACTTGGATGGGAATAATACGTCCGGCCACCAGAAAATGGGTCGTCCTTTTTGGCCATCAATTGAAGCATTAAGTCAAATGGGCTCATGCCAATTCCCAATAAGATTGAATCGTCTCTGTAATACGGCGAAACGAAGTCTTGCGCTTGCAATTGCATCCCCAAAGCCAATTGAGCAGCCTCATGACCTCTGGAAGTTGCGTGCACGTACTTTGCCGTAAATTTTGAATTCTTCTCGAACAAGTCAGACATCGACCTCGCCGTGCACATTAATCGAAATGCCTGTTCGAGTGTTTTGATATCAGTAGTGTACTCTTTCTTCACAGTTGACGCGGTTTCCACAGAAGAATTCTCTTAATGTAAATGAAGCTGCAAGTTACTAATATTATCAAAAGCAGAAGGGTTTTTACTTCCCACAATTGGACTCAATTTTACAATTGTTATCAATGCAGAATAAGTATGAACTGCGTAGAATTCACTATTTCATTTTGATTTTTTTCATCAAACACCGTTTCTCCTTCTTCTTTATTTATCTTTCGCACATGCCAACCATTATACGTTTTTCAAAATATCAAGGTACCGGTAATGATTTTATTTTGATAGATGGTAGAGATGAAAACTCTCCAATTCATCAAATCTCCAGTTTTACAAAGTTCGCTGAGCAGGTCTGTAGCAGACATTTTGGGATAGGGTCAGATGGACTAATCATTCTTAAAAAACACGGTGTCCTTCATTTTTATATGGATTTTTATAATCCTGATGGAAGTCAAAGCTTCTGTGGAAACGGGAGCAGATGTGCAGTTGAATTTTTTAGAACTCTGACAGATTTTAGCGGTGTAGTTCAATTTGAAGCTATCGACGGACAGCATGAAGCAAAAATTACAGACGGAGGAGTCACTGTCAGAATGTCGATGAATGGTAAGCCCAAAATGAAGGGAGAAGATGTTGAAATTAACACAGGGTCACCGCATTATATTCGGTTTGTGGATGAATTACCTGGTGAAGAAATACTGCCTTTGGCTCGGGAAATTCGATATTCAGAAGCTTATAAGTCATCCGGGATAAATGTGAATTTTGTCCGCTTAAATGATAATTTCGTTGAAGTGCAGACGTATGAAAGAGGAGTGGAAAATGAAACGTTATCTTGTGGGACAGGCGTTACAGCGGTTGCTCTGGCTTGTGCTTATAAGTTTAACAACGTGTCGCCAGTCACCGTGAAAACCAAAGGAGGTAGTTTGCAAGTGTATTTCAAACAAGACAATAAAAATTTCTCGGATATCTATTTAGAAGGACCAGCGCTTAAAGTTTTTGAGGGAACATGGACAATTTGAAGGCTATGGCTGTAAGATTCATCATTTCATTTGCACTATTTCTTGTTTCATTGTCCGTTTGGGCTAAGCCCGCTAAACTGAGTCAGACCTCTGAAATAAGTCTGTTGACCTGCTCGCCTGGAGATGAACTTTATTCTGTATTTGGCCACAGTGCCCTTCGAGTTTTTGATCCAGAACAAGGGATTGATTCAGTGTACAATTACGGAACCTTCGATTTCGAGACCGAGGGATTTTACCTCAAATTCGCTCAAGGAAAGTTGGATTATATGCTGAGCAGACAGAGCTTTCCGTTTTTTCAATATACCTACCTGCTAGAGAATAGATCGATTTCAGAAGCTAAACTGTTGTTGAATTGGCAGCAGAAACAGCAATTGTATGAGTTTCTTGAAGAAAACAACAAAGTCGAAAATCGATTTTACCGCTATGATTTTTTCTACGACAATTGCTCAACAAGAATCAGAGATGTTCTTGCGCAGGTTTTTGGGGATGAATTGATTTATCACTGCAAAGAGAATTACGGAATTCGATTTAGGGATCAGGTCGAAAAATATACAAAACGCTTGGATTGGAGTCTTTTCGGAATAAGCCTAGCCTTAGGAAAGCCCTACGATAAAACAATTGAGAACGAAGAGATCATGTTCTTGCCGGATGAATTGGAACATTCGTTTGTAGAAGCTACGCTCAATGGAAATCCGCTGGTTTCAACCCCTGTTGAAATTCTAAATCGAGAGGAACTTACTCAAGCGGATGGTCTGCTTTCCCCATGGAATCTTGGTATAGCATTTCTATTCTTGATTGCAATAATTGTAGTTCTCGAAATTGTCAGAAGAAAACGCCTTGTTTGGCCACGTAGAATTATCATGATTGTGATTGGGGTTGTTGGACTATTGGTACTTTTACTTTGGATAGCTACAGACCATCAAGCAACAAAGCCAAATTTTGATGTGATCTGGTTGATGCCATTGAATTTGATCTTTTTTATTGGCGTTAAAAAATCACTTTCGAAAAGCTTTCAAATTTATATTTTGAGCTGTGCTTTGGGTTGTTTACTCGCTTTCGTTTTATCCATGACAGCTGTTTTCCCCGGGTATTATTGGAGCTATGAATTGGCACTTCTACTCTTTTATTTAAGCATGCTGATTCCGAGAAAATCGAAAATAGCATCCCAAATATGAATTTCGAATGAAAAGCGGTCTGAATCAATAAGTATTACCTTTGATTATGCGCCAACTCTTGGGAGTATTACTTTTAATTTCACTTTTTTCTTGTAGGAAAGAACCGACGAGTTGGGATGTTGATTTGTATGCGCCAATTGCATTTGGTAGGTTGGATATGAGTGACTTGGTCGCTGATAGCATATTGACCTATGGCGATGATGGTCTCCTCATCATTGCTGCAGAGTTTCATTTAAGTGGGAATTTGCTAGATACTTTGTCATCAATTCCAGATACTTCCGTCCTTAAGTCATTCAATACGGGAGTTCCAATTTCAATAAATGTTCCCCCAGGAATTGACTTTATAACTCAAACAAGTGATTCAAAAATTTCTGGCGGTGATGCACAATTGAAATTTGTTCGCGTGAAAGCGGGCACCTTGAATTATGAGCTAAGAAGTTACATCAACGGGGAATTGGATTACAGCTATTTTTTACCCGGCGCCACTATCAATGGCGAAGTGCTCTCAATAAATGGTGTTGCATCTCCAGGAAATTCACTCAATCCTTTTTTGGTAAGTGGAAGTTTGGATTTGTCAGGCTCTGAAATTGACCTGACAGGAGCCAGCGGACTCAGTTTCAATAGGCTAACTTCTTCTTTGAATATCAACACGACGGAATCTTATTCTGCAGGAACGCAGCTTTTAGGATATGATAGCCTCAACATAGATTTGTCTTTCGAGGGAATCGAACTGGAATATGCAAGGGGGTATTTTGGCGAGTATGATCTATCAGAATCTTCCTCAGAAGATCTTTCCTTTATGTCAAATTTAATTGCTGGAAGTTTCGCACCCGAGGCCATAGCTTTAAATTTGAGGATGGAGAATACCATAGGAGTAGATATGCAATTTACTCTTGAGTCACTCACTGCAAGAAATTCAAATTACGGAACAGAGCTTGATTTGATCGGAGCTGGTATCAATCAAAACTTCAATTTGACCCGAGCATTTGATCAGTTTGGAACAGTTGTCGTGAATGATGAAATTGATTTACTCATTGATCAAAATAATTCTAATATTATTGATTTCATTTCCCTATTGCCGAATGAATTGATCTATAATTCTTCAATTCACATTAATCCGTTAGGTGATATTAGTTCTGGGAATGATTTCCTCTATACAAATCAATTGTTAGATCCAGTTCTGAGCATTGAAATTCCTATGTGTTTTAGTGCTGGTGGGTTGACTATTCGCGATACTCTTGCAATTGAAAATGATTTTGAGGGAGTCGATATTGGGGGAGTAATTCTCGTTAAAACAACCAATGGTTTTCCATTTTCAGCCTCCGTTAATTTAAGCTTGATAAATCAAGATGGGGAGCAGTTGATTGATTTTAATAATCAGGAAATATTTACTTCTGCAGATGTAAATAGTGAAGGACTTGTTTCAATAAATGCGGAATCAACTTCAAGTTTTGAGCTTGATGAGCAGCAAATGGCTTATATAACATCTGGAAATCAATTTGTAATTGAATTTGTTTTTGATACGGGAAACAATGGTCTTCCAGTTAAGATATATGAAGGATATTATATGGATGTTTCTCTGAGTATTGATGCCAAAACTACAGTGGAATTAGAATGAAAAAGTTTTTTTCTTTCATCTTTATAGCTTTTGTTTCTGTTCAAGTTCAGTCACAAGTAATAAGTGAATTAATCTTGTTGACTCAGGACAGTTCTTACTTGTCGAGTACTTCTTTATTTGGATTGAGGGTAGATGCGGATTACTACTCTAACTCTGTGAGCAATGCCTTTTTAAAGAAGATGACTCAAGGAGGATTTATCAATGAAGCGCTCAAATCTTCGGTTTACGACCAGCTTGATGAAAGTAATCGCGCTTATGCTCGTCTGGCTTCAGACCTTTATTTTTACAACATGGCAGATACCGTTTTTCCGAATAGGGATTGGGGACTTAGCTTAAGCCTAGGAGCTAGGGTTGATGCTCAAGCGGTTTTCTCAGAAGATTTGTTCAGGTTAAGTTTTTCAGGAAATAAGCCTTTTGCTGGTCGAGAGGCAGATTTATCCAATTCAAGTGGGAGCTTCGTTCAATATCAAAAAGTAGGAATCGGACTTTTTCATAAGAAATCGTTTTCAGGTGTGAACGTGTCATTTGTGAATGGGCAAGAATTGTTTTCAACCCAAATCGACAATGCTCAGCTTTTTACTTCCAATGATGCAGATAGCATTGCCTTGACTTATCAAGGAGATGCTTGGTACTCTGACGATTCGAATAGAGGGTTTGGGGTAGGTAACGGTGCCGGTGCTGCAATTGATTTGTTCTGGAATTTGACGCTGGCTGATGGGAATGGATTACTAATGATTGGCTTGCAAGACTTTGGTTTCATTCAATGGTCGTCAAGAACGACTAGATATTCCGCAAATAACACCTTCCCATTCAAAGGATGGGATTTGGAAGAGGTTTTGGATTCCGATAATCCCATTAGCTTTTCGTCATTAAGGGATAGTCTTGCTGTTGAAGAGAGCAAGGAAGCTCACCTCACTTTGCTTCCGGCCAATTTGGACTTAGCACTAATTAAAAAAATAAGTGATAAATACTATTATAAAGTTGCTGTTAGAGCTAGGTTTTTGGAAGTGATTTTTCCTGAACTTAATGCTGGAATACTTTATAAACCGAATGAGCATCTGCTTGCAGGAGCAAATCTCGCCTACTCCGTTTATGGAAGTTTACAACTTGGATTAAGCATTGAATATATCATGGGTAAAACATGGCTGCTTCAAGTTAATTCAAACGATGCTTTAGGCACACTTAATATTACTGAACGAGGCCAATCGGCATCACTTTCAATATCTAAATTCTTTTGAATATGATCTTACCTGATAAAATAAAACATCGAGATAGTGGCAATTTCTTTCTGTTAGCAGGACCATGCGCGATTGAAGGAGAGCAAATGGCCATGGATATAGCAGGACGAATCTCAGATATTTGTGAACGACTTGAAATTCCTTATGTTTTCAAAGGTTCCTACCGAAAAGCAAATCGCTCGAGAATTGATTCTTTTACAGGGATTGGTGATGAGAAAGCATTAGAAATACTGAAGAAAGTAGGAGAGACCTTCAGCCTTCCGGTAATTACAGATATTCACAGTGTTCCTGAAGCTGCTATGGCTGCGAGTTACGTGGATGTTCTTCAAATTCCAGCTTTCTTATGTCGACAAACCGATTTATTAGTTGCCGCTGCAGAAACTGGAAAGATTGTTAGTATCAAGAAGGGACAATTTCTTTCGCCAGATGCGATGCAATTTGCTGTTCAAAAAGTAAAGGATTCTGGAAATGATAAGGTATGGATCACAGAAAGAGGTATCATGTTCGGATATCAAGATTTGGTAGTAGATTTTAGGGGATTGCCCTTAATGCGTCAATATGCACCTGTAGTTTTAGACATTACACATTCATTGCAACAGCCAAATCAATCTGCAGGAGTGACAGGAGGGAAGCCTGAACTCATTGAAACTATTGCGAAGGCAGGAGTGGCAGTTGGTCTCGATGGCATATTTATTGAAACACACCCGAATCCAGCGGTGGCCAAATCTGATGGGGCAAACATGCTGCAACTCGATAAGTTAGAGCCTATGCTCGAAAGATTATTGCGAATTCATCACGCTTCGAAATGAAATATTTCTTCAGTTATATATTCATCTTATTGAATTCTTGTCTGTTCGCACAAGACTCAACATTTATACACGTATTTCATGCTCCCGGAAACGATCGCTCTGAAGCTATGATTCAAAGTGTGAATGGCGATTTTATTCTATGTGGAAGTACTTCCAGTTTCGATGCGCTAGATACTGATGTTCATGTTTTACGGCTCGATGGCAATTTGAATATTCAATGGTCGAAACATTATGGGCAACCTTTCGTGTCTGAAAAGGGAGTGGATCTATTGGAAGATGGAGAAGGAAATTTGTTCGTTACAGGTTATACCAATGCTACCGGTTATGACATGCTTTTAATGAAAATAAGTGCTGAAGGCGATTTGCTTTGGTCACTGTCTTATGGTTCCGAGGATTGGGATTTTATTGCTGCAATGAAGTTTGACAATGCTGGAAACCTATTACTTGCAGGTCATTCATACGCCTATGCAGATTTATCATCGCAAGCGTGGCTTTTAAAGTGCTCTAATGATGGAGAACTTTTATTGGAGGTGTTTTTTGGTGATGAAGGGGATGACTCTTTTAGTGACATAGATACGGATGCTGAAGGGAATATTTATCTCAGTGGAACTTATGAGAACAGTGAAGACAATACCACCACAGCTTGGACTATGAAGTGCACTGCGCAGGCGGAGTTGATTTGGGAACAGTTTGGACTGACGTGGAGAGAAGAGGCTTTTTCAGTTTCTATATTGGCTGACCGTTGTTTTGTGCACGGCATGCGAACAGCAGAGGGGTTTGGGGAGTCGATGCTTGATTACCGATACGATCTTGATGGCAATTATCTTTCTAGTAATTACTTTCAGGCTGAAGGAAACACAGCAATGACTGAGTGTGAAATCTATGGTGATCAACTTATCTTGAGTGGAAGGCAAAACGCCTTTGGGAACGGTGGTTACGACTTCATATATAACAGTCAAGATTTGTCTGGCATGTATGGCCAAGCTAGAACCACAGGAGGAAATAGCGATGATATTTGCACTGATGTTGTGCATTCGAATAATGACAAGCTTTATTTTTCTGGATACACAGAAAGCTTTGATGCAATTCATGAAGACGTTATGGTTACGTACTCTAGTGCGAATGTTCCCAGTCCAGAGGCCATTATTGTATTGGTAGAAACCGACGATGACTTTATAACATCTGTCCCACTCTATACATACAATGCTATTGAAGTCTATCCCAATCCTTTCGAAAACAATTTAAACTTGAAGAGTCCGGCTCAATTATTGAATGTAAGTGTTGAGTTCTATAGTCCTGCAGGCAGATTAATAGCCTTATTAGCCTTTAAAAACGGAGAAAATCTGGACACCTCTGAGTTAGCTTCTGGAACATATTTGTATCGCTTGTTTGAAGATGGAGTATTGATAAAAAGTGGGCAGTTGATTAAAGATTGAACGGTTATGAGAGAGACTATTAGATTAAAGCACTTGATTCCGATATTGGTATTGATGCTAGGCGTTTTTGAATCTTGCATGAATATTAATGCGCAAAAGGCTGAAGAACCTTGTCTCGAAATACTCACTGCAACTTCAGAAATACATGTCCCAGGAGTCTTTTCAAATATCAGGAGTAATACCGAATATGGGATATGGATTCAAAAAAAGTGTAAACAGGACATAACACTCAATTCGATTTTAGTTGATGATATCATACTCGAGATCAATTCGATAAAAGTTGCTGATAAATGGGAAACCAAAAATTTTCTACTTTCTGGAAGTATTGATAGTGTATTTGTGTCTGGGAATCAATTTAAATACAATAGCGATGCGCCCCAAATAAATGAAGTGAAAGTTTACAAAAAGTCGGGCATTCAATTGAATGGACAAGCAGGTATAAAGTATACCAAGTCCGGGAAAGTAGAGATGACTCAGTTCAAATCACTTTTCCGCAAAGACGATGTCATCCACAACTAGCAAAAGGGCTAAAGAATATCGAAGTTATCGTACTCTTTGTAATCTAGAGTATCAATTTTCACTTTTTCCACATGGGCCAGTTTAGGCCCTTTGCGGCATTTTTTTATAAGTGTCTCCACTAGATTTAAAGGTCCAGCTACAAAGAGTTCCACAGAACCGTCTTCTAAATTCTTCACACTGCCCCCAAGCTTAAGTAAATCCGCATTTTCTTTACAGAATTTACGGAACCAAACTTGCTGAACTCGACCTGTAATGATAAGTCTATAATGAATCAATTCTCCCATTGTCATGGTGCAAAATTAGCTATATTTGAGGTCTCGTTGAATCTTTCGGGAATTATTTTGGGGGTATAGCTCAGCTGGCTAGAGTGCTTGCATGGCATGCAAGAGGTCGTCGGTTCGACTCCGACTATCTCCACAGTAAAAAGACTGCACTGCAGTCTTTTTTATTTCTGGGACATAGCTGAGTGAGTTATAGCCCCCTATGATAGGGATTGTATCCACTCAAACTATAATAAAAATTCTTTAGAACGCCTGACAGATGGTCTTTTCAGCTCAAAGCATAGAACAACTTATCGCTCAAGGAGAGCATCAGGAACTGGATTTTAAATACAGGATTGATGATGCGTCTAAGATTGCAAGGACGCTAGTTGCATTCGCGAACACAGATGGTGGAAGGTTGTTGGTGGGTGTAAAGGACAACGGTAAAATTGTTGGAGTAAAGTCAGATGAGGACTTTTATGTTGTTGAAAGTGCTGCTGAATTGTTTTCGAAACCCGCCATTGGCTTTGAATTGCGCAAATGGGATGTTATGGGAAAGAAAGTCTTGGAGATTTATATCCCTCCCTCTTCACAAAGACCACATCGTTCAAAAAATGATCAAGGAGTATGGAAGCCCTATTTCAGAAAGGCTGATAAAAACCTAATTGCAAGTGGTGTTCAGATTAAAGTTTGGCAAATGGGCTATAAAAGAATGCCTCCAGCTTGGAATTATTCAGAACCTGAGCAGTTGTTGTTCAATCTACTTCAGGAAAAGGAAGAGTTGAGCTTTTCAGCTTTTTGCAAAAAGAGCGGTTTGAGTCGAAGTGCTGCTGAAGACACCCTCGCAAGACTAGTTAGCTGGGGCGTCATAAAGATGAACCATTCAGAAAGCGGTTGCAAGTTTCAATCCTGCTGATAGTGAATTAAGGAAGATAGTGAGCATTACAGGATTCGAACCTGTGACCTCTACCCTGTCAAGGTAGCGCTCTAAACCAACTGAGCTAAATGCCCTTAATGCTTGCGAAGATATAGTAATAAGGCTTGATTTAAAGAACTTAGAGCAACTTTTCCAACCATTTCAAGGCCTTTTCCTGAGTAGGGAAAGTTTTGACTTGATAAGGTGGTCGCTGAATCATGTAATAGAAATTTGCCCCAATTCGAGTTGCAATATTGTCAATCACCAGAGCTTCTGCCTTGGTGATTCTTTTTCGGTCTTCAATATTATCGAAGGCTCTGGCTTCTGGACTAATACCCATCCTTTTGCCGGTATTTACTAAAACGGGCCTTGGAATTCCGTTTGCCAGCTTTGAGTGAGCTTCAATCATCAGCTTTATATCTGCGATGTCAATGCTTACGTCATCTTTAAAATCATAAATAATAATGCCGTTTGAAAGCTCTCGGAGAGTTCCAAATCCCAAGTCGACACTTTTTATTGTATGCACTTTACTCATGAGATATACCCAATTTAAGAATTTAGTCGACAGAAATCAACTTCTTGAAGTTTATTTTTGATGTATTGTCGTGTAAAGTTTAAATTTAAAATTTATCTATTGATGGAGGTGTTTTGAACTTACCTGTTCATTTCTTTGTTAACTAGTTGAAATTGAATCTTTCGCAAACCCTATTTTATTTAACATTGAATTTATATCTTTGTACTGTAACAGGAACTTATACATGTATGGAAATTAATTTACCCACTGGTCCAAATCCAGATAAACTTGCGTTTTATATTTCAGAGTATAGAAAAACGTTGGATGAACTTGATCACATTAAATCAATGCTAGATATTCTCAGTGAGGAGTCGAAGGAATTGAAATGGGATGTGAAGGTGAACAAAAACTTATTGGGAACTATAGCAGCGACATCCTTTGAGCACGCGCTACCCGTCGAACCAGGAAAAAGAGGGCGAAAGTCTAAATGGGGGAGCTTCATTCTTCATCGTTTGATGCAATCCAAAAAGCCTTTGTCTTACGATCAAATATTAAAAGATTCAATTCGTGTTTTTGGATTGGACAGCGAAGCAAAAATCAATGGTGCAAAAAAAGTAATTTTTAGCACAAGCTTTCGCTTGAAAGAAAAAGAAGACATGATTAGAACTTTTGGCATTGTGGGAAGGCGTGGGAAATACCTTGCATTAAAATCTTGGTGCACACCAGGAGGAAAGCTTAAGAAGGAATTTGCTCTTAAGATTACACCCGAATATCAAACAGTCGTATAACCATAATTGACAGTAATTTAAATTAACACAAATAACTATGAAGTCTCTAAAACTTACAGACGCAGAGTTGCTTTCAATGAAACAATTCTATGATAGGGAGTTGGATCAAACATTGAGCAAGCTTGATCACATTAAGAAGGTTCTTAAGAAACTTGGTGCCAATGTTCCCGATGTTAATGTTAGCATCAAAGGAAAAGGAGTAACTGGAGTTAGCAAACGTGGAAGAAAGTCCAAATGGGGAGCTTATATCAAAGACGTTCTTTCAAAAGGACAAGTTCCAATGACATATGAAGGCTTAGTTGAATCCGCAATGAAGGACTTTAAGCTTCCAGAGACGAAGAAGGCGAGTACAAGACAAGCTATTATAAGCAGTACTTATCGATTGAGAAACATGCACGATGACTTAAGAACTTTTGCCATGAAAGGCAGTAGAATTAAGTTCGTTGCCTTAGACGATTGGTTCAGTCCTAATGGTAAAATATTGTCAGAGTTTTCATCTAGAATCACGAATATCCCGAAGCCTGTTTTTCAAGAAGGTAAAAGACCAGGAAGACCTCGTAAAGTTGTTGATGCCAATGCTCCTGTAAAGGCAAAGACTACCAGAAAGCCAAAAGCAAAAAAGGCAACTACAGCAAAATCTGCAGCTCCTAAAAAGGCTGTCGCAGTTAGAAAAAAGGCTGCAACACCGAAGAAAGCTTCAGCTGCCAAGAAAGTGGCAAGTCCTAAAAAGGCGACTACTGCTAAAAAAAGAACGGTAGCAAAGAAGCCAGTAGCAGCGAAAAAACCTGCAGCAAAGAAACCAGCAGTAAAAAAAGTAGTAGCTAAGAAAGCTGCAAGTCCTAAAAAGGCTGCTGCCCCTAAAAAAGCAGCTCCAAAGAAGGTGGTTGCAAAGAAGGTGGTCGCAAAGAAAGTGGTCGCTAAAAAGGCCAAGCCAGCTAAAAAGAAAGTCACTAAAAAAGTTACAGCAAAGAAAAGTGCTGCTGTAAAACCATCAAGTGATGCAGCTGCTCCATCTGCAGGTACTGCCAGCTAATAGAATTGTCAATAGTAGAAATATTAAAAGGGCCTCAGGGCCCTTTTTTATTTTATGTAACCATTTGCTTTGAAAATAGGTATAAGTCATCACACCCTATTGTTGAAAACGATGGAACTTAATTTAAAATGTTTTGCGATAATCGCAATTTGGCTTTGCTTCCAAACTTCGGAACTCACTGCCCAAAAATACAATGTAGCCCTTGACCCGGTTAGTTCAGAGAACGCTGAGTTTGGCGCAACATTTTTTCAAGATGGAGTAGTCTTTTGTTCCAATAGGAATCAGAAGCTGCACATGAATGATTCTGACTCACTTCAGCAGTTTAGAACAGACCTATTCTTTTATAGACCTGAAGCTCCGGAAGTAGAGGCTACACTTTTCGCCAAAGACATCACTACTTGGTTGAATGAAGGTCCTGCTACATTCAATGAAGATCAAACAGTAATGTTCTATTCTGGGAATATCGAGCCTAAAAATCTCACTAAAAAGGATAAGGTTAAAATCTACAAATTGGGAATCTTCGAAGCTCATTTGGAGAATGGAATCTGGCTGAAGAAAAACGATTTTCCCTATAACAGTTCGAATAATAAATATAATGTCGCCCATCCTACTTTAAGTAAAGATGGCAAGACATTAATTTTTGCTTCTAATATGCCCGGTGGAATTGGAGGAAGTGACTTGTACATGTCAACAATAGTTGATGGGAATTGGTCTGAACCGATAATGCTGCCGGAGCCTATTAACTCAGAAGCAGGAGAGTTGTTTCCTTATCTTGATGAGAGAGGGAGATTATACTTTAGCAGTAATGTTGATGGCGGTGATATGGACGTCTATTGCACGGTCCGTGATGAAGCTGGAAATTGGCGAAAGCCATTCGCTTTGGAGGCACCCGTGAATTCTGAATATGATGATTTTGGATTCATCTGTCGTGACCATCAAACTCAAGGATTCTTCTCTACAAATAGAATAGATAGTATTGACAACTTATATAATTTCAGATCTGGATTCCCAGATTTTGAAGAATGTAAAGAAGTTAAGAATGCCAATTTCTGCTACCTCATTGAAGAGGAGAATATCATGGATATTGGTGATTTACCATTGCGTTATGTTTGGGATTTAGGAGATGGAAATACAGCTGAAGGTTTATCGGTGAAACACTGTTTTGAGAACACCGGAGATTATAAAGTATCCCTGAACATCATCGATACTTTAACCGGATTAACCTATTCTGAAGTCTCAACATTGGACTTGAAAATTGAAATGCCAAAACGTGGATTCTTTAATGCTCCAGATACTTTGCGAATTGATCAATTGGCGGAGCTTAATGCCATGGGCGACTATTTAGGTGAATTTGACTTAGATGAATGGCATTGGGATTTGGGAGATGGAAATTTAGAAATGGGTGAAAATTCAAATTATGCATACACTGAAGAAGGAAACTACAGATTGAAACTCGGAGGATTAACTTTGCCAGATGCAATGGGCAATAGAGAAGAGACATGTGTATATAAGGATATCGTTGTTGTTGGGAAAGAAAGAGAAATTGTTCAGTTCGAAGATCCTCGATTTAGAACTAAAGAATTACAAGCTGCTATCGATGGTAAACGAAATGTTCCGAAGGTAGAGTCTGGCGACTTATCTACCACATTCTTCGTTGAAGTTTTAAAGTCCGATAAAAGAATTCCATACAACGCCCCAGTATTTAGTAAGATCCCTTTTCCCATTACGGAAAGATTCGAAGCTGCAAAAGAAGAGTACATATACTCTGTCGGTGAGGGCAGCTCTATGTCCGAAGTGTATTCTGTATTCAAAAATTTAGCAGATAGTGGCTACAAAGATATGTCAGTGAAGGGCGAAGAAATTGCCTCTTTTTTCAAAGAGACAATGAAGAAAGGAAACTTTATTGCCAAGAATGATACGACTTCGATTAACAATGAATTTAAGAAGTTGCAGGACATTCGATTTGAATACAACAGTCATGAAATACTCGCAGAATCATTCCCCAACTTGAACTACATCATAGCGATGCTTGAAGTTGAACCCTCATATAGGGTCAGTATTAAGGCCCATACAGATCAAATTGGAGGGTACGGGTACAATCAGAAACTATCTGAAAAAAGAGCAGAATCTGTAGTTGATTACTTTAAAGAAAAAGGAATTCTCAAGAACCGAATGGAGTTCAGGGGATACGGTGATACTAAACCAATCGCAACCAACGAAACTGAGGAAGGACGGGCTCAGAATCGCCGCGTGGAGTTTGAGATCATTGAAATGACTAATGTTGCTGAAAAATGAGAGCAGCACTGATATTCGCCCTATTTTTCTGCAGCCAGATTACTGCCTTTGCACAGCCCGTCCCTGCTGCAGAAGAAAATATCCCTTTCCTGGTTACTTTTGGGAGTGACGCAGAACTGTCTTGGGGAGATGATGATCATTGTCAAGTGTTCTTTTTTACACTTCCAAAAGATTATAAACAAGCCTTTTTCTTGAGAGTATTTGATCCTGAATGTGGTGGATTGAATGATGAGCTCAATGAAGAGTTTAACACTATAACAAAGTTCTCAGTGTTTGGAGGTGAAGGTTGTATAAGTGCCGCCCAAGCCAGAGATCCAGATCCAGTTGGTAATTTTAAAAGTGGAAACTTACTTGCATCTAAAACATTTGCTCAAAACGAGATGTACGACAACAACTGGTATACTTTTGGCCCGTTTAATCCTGCTGAAGGTGAATATGAAGAAAAGTATGGGGGATATGTTTTTAAACTCATAGCTGAAGGCTTAAAAGGCGATGATGGAAATCTTTATCGATACTTTATGAGCGCAGAGGCCGAAAAAAACATTGAAGTTCCAGGAGGTAATGCCTTCACTTTTGAATATTCATTTAGATTACACGACGATAAAAGCCAAACTTCTCATGTATATCCGTACATAGATAACCAGGTATTGTCTTTGATGCAATACAATTTTGACTGGGATAATGATGGTTTTATTAAAGTGTTTTCAGTTGCTACTATGGCGAGTAATTTAAAAGTCTCTAAAGATAAAGAGTGGGCTATTTCTGAATACAAAATTCTCGAAGAGGAGAGGGGAACTTCTCTGGATATCCAGTTTAAATCAGTTCCAGGGAATAATGTGCATAATAATAATGTAGTATTCTACATTACGAATCAGTATGGAGAATTCCTTCCATTTTTCACGGTTCCAATAGGTGGTGTTCCCATGTTCAAAGGGAAGGCTAAAATTACTGCGATAGATTGAAAACTTTAATCAAAATAACAGTATTTGGAGCTCTGTGTTTCTTCGCGTTAAGCGTCACAGCTCAGACTTATCAGTTTAAGCAATTTAGCTCTGCTGAAGGAATTCACTTTCCATTTATATATGCTTTGGAACAGGATGCCAATGGTTATATTTTGGTTGGTACTGGTGAAGGATTGTATGAATTCGATGGATTCAAATTTCAATCTTACTTTGAAAAAGATGGATTAGCCGATAATTTCATTCTTTCAAGCTACTCAGATCGACAGGGAAATATTTGGCTTGGTCATAACAGCGGTTCAGTTACACGCTATGATGGAAAGAAATTTTTACCCATTGACTTAAGCATTTTTACTTCTTCAAGAATAAATGGTATTTGTGGCGGACAAAATGATGTCATTTGGTTGGCATCTCAGAACGACGGTCTGATAAAAATTACAGAAGAGAAAAAGCCGAAAAGTTACTATAAAGATTTAAAGGGAAAGTTAGTCTATGACATCCAATATGCGAAAGACTATTTATTGATTGCTAGTGATGAAGGGATAATTCAAGCCAAAGAAAAATCAGCAAATGACGATGTTTTGAACTTGGAATATGTTGATGGCTCTCCATTTAGTGTCACTTGCTTGTCTCCAATGTGGGAGGATAAGATTCTTGTCGGAACAGAAGATGAAGGATTACATATTATCGATGTTTCAGGCGATACTCCATCTATAAAGCCTATTGCCGAGCATTTCAAATTGGAGCGCACAAAGATGGCCGATGTGAGATTTGATCAAGCGGGAAACATTTGGATTTCTAGTCTTGGAAAGAGCTTAGTTCAGCTGCTATTGGTCGATGGTGTGTATTCTCAATTGGTAAATTATGGAGAAGATGGTCAAATCTCTGATAATGTTCGCGTTTCATTTATCGACAGAGAAAATAATTTATGGATAGGCACTTTTGGCGAAGGATTGAGCAAGCTGATGGATAATCAATTTGCCAATTTTAGATTTTCAGGCCTTGGAAAAGATGCATTGGAAGTCCATGCTGTTTTAGCCCAATCGGATTCAATGTTTATTGGAACCAACAAGAATTTATTGCTTTCTTTTGATAGACCGAATAACGTTATTAAAACATACAATTCAAGTCACGGTTTACCTCTGGATTCTATTACTGGCATCCATTTGGATGAATTGAAAAATTTATGGGTTAGTACTTCTAAAAACGGAGTGTTTAAGAAGCCATTTAATGACACTGTTTTTTCGTCATTACCCATTAATTCTGATAAACTTAGTCAACTTGTCACAGCTTTTGAAGGGTATAAAAATGAGATTGTCGTTGGCACTAAGAATGGTCTTTTCATAATAAATGCGGTGAATGACTCTATCCAGTCATTTAGTAATCGTGAGGGGTTGCTCCACAATAAAATTCAGGCAGTATACAGGTCTAAGGACGGTACGTTGTGGATAGGGACAGAGGGAAACGGGTTGAATTACTACAAAGACGGTAATATGAAGACGAGTCAAATTCTTGATGGGAATAAACTCTTTACCGTTAGAAGCATTGCTGAAGATGCAGATGGAAAAATTTGGATTGGTACTGAAGGAGATGGCTTAATCCGTATTGGAGAAGAAAGCATTCAAATCGATAATGAGAGGGGATTGTATTCAAATTATTGTAAATCAACTTTAGTAGACTCTTACGGAAGCTTATGGGTTACTCATACTGGAGGTGTCAGTAAGGTAGATCTCAGCACTATGGAAATTGAAATCCTAGACCAAAGCAATGGTCTAGGGCTAAGATTTAGCGACTATTGCAATTATGAAGATGAATCTGGAAAGATTTGGTTGGGGTCGAATGAAGGACTAACTAAATATGATCATTCGCGTGATGTAGACAATGGAATAGAGCCTGTGCTAAATCTTATCTCTGTTAACATTTCTGATGTGGAATATCCAACTGATCAGGAAATATCCTTGGCAAATGGAGCTTACAAAATTAAATTTGAGTTTATAGGGATTAGCCATAAGAAGCCTGATCAGGTTCAATACCAGTATATTCTTGAGGGCTATGATTTAGAGTGGTCTGAATTAACGTCAGATCGGATTGCGCCATACAATAGAATCGATCCAGGAGACTATACTTTCAAAGTAAGAGCTTACAATTCTGATGGAATTGGAGGAATAACGGAGAAGTCATTTAAGCTTAGTATTGATAAGCCTTTCTGGCAGAAATTGTGGTTCATCGCTCTGGCTGCATTGGCGATTTTTACGCTAGTGAGATACATTGTGCATCGCAGGGAGAAATTCCTGAGAGATAATCAGGAAATGCTTCAAGATAAACTCGAGGAAAGAACGAAAGAAGTTGTCAATCAGAAAGAATTACTTGAAGTTAAAAACAAGGATATTACTGCGAGTATTGAATACGCAAAAAATATTCAAAAAGCCATGCTTCCAGCTCCCGATAGTCTTAGCGGACTGTTTAGTGAAGCATTTGTACTCTTTAAGCCCCGTGATATTGTTAGTGGGGACTTCTACTGGGTAGAGAAATTTGGAACAAAGGTCATTGTTGCCTGTGCAGATTGCACCGGTCACGGTGTGCCAGGTGCTTTTATGTCACTTATTGCTGGTGCCCTTTTGAAGGAGGTTTGCAATATGAATGCTGTTCATTCTCCAGAAAAGATTCTTTTTGCATTAGATAAAGAGCTTAAGAACATGGTCAATAAGAATGAAAGTGAATTCGGCATTGATGATGGAATGGATATTTCTATTGTGGAATTTGATACAGAAACTAAAGTATTAAGAGCAAGTGGAGCGAGAAGGCCAATCATTATTTATCAAAATGGTCAGCGTATAGAGTTGAAGGGTGATAGGCAATCCATTGGCGGTTCAGAACACGATGAAAAATCATTCACCGTTCATACGCTGCAATTGACCGATGGCGATTCATTCTATATGTTTTCGGATGGATTTAGTGATCAGTTTGGTGGTGCCAAAGGGAAGAAGTTAAAGTTTAAAGGAGTAATTGATGTCATTGAATCGTCACATTCGCTATCGATGAATGATCAGGGTGCCTCAATGAAAACTTTCTTCAAGCAATGGATAGGTAACTATGAACAAATTGACGATGTAATTATGCTCGGTGTAAGGATTTAAACTGATTAACTCGCACTTAATTCTATATTTATAGGGTGGGATTTAATCTGAATTTTACGCTGTGAAGAAAAAATTAATCTCTGAGTCCGATATTTCCTCGGCCACAAAGCTGAGGAAGGAAAGCCCAATTATAAGCATATTGTCAGCTCTCTCTGGGATTGAAAAGCTGAATCGATTCTATGATGAGGTTTCTCAGTATAGTGACGCTGAGTTTATAGATGGTTTTTTCAAAGTACTTGAAGTTGAGATTGAATTGGATGAAGCTAGTCTAGAGAACATCCCTAAAACAGGTCCATTTATTACAATTTCAAATCATCCGTTTGGAGCAATTGACGGGATGATGTTGCTCAGAACAATTCATCAACGCAGGCCAGATTACAAGGTCTTGGCGAATTTCTTGTTACAACAAGTCGATCCGATCAGAGATAATTTCATTGCAGTAAATCCATTTGAAGGAAATAAAAGTTCCTTTTCAAATCTCAGTGGACTTAAAAGGGCCAAGCAGCAACTTTCTGAAGGTCATGCACTTGGGATTTTTCCGGCAGGTGAGGTTTCTAGTTATCAAAGTGAAAGCCGATCTATCAGCGATAAACAATGGATGAGCTCAGCACTTAAAATTATTCAACGCGCAGAAGTTCCAATAGTCCCTATTTATTTCGACGGATCGAACAGTTATCTGTTTCATGTTTTAGGCTTGGTTCACCCTGGCTTGAGAACCCTCACCCTTCCTTCAGAAATGTTAAAGAAAAAAGGGAAAAAAATTAAAATGAGAATAGGGAAGCCTATACCTGTGAAAGATCAACAAGGTTTTGTGAATCTAGATCAATTTGGTAGATTTTTAAGGGCTAAAACTTATGCGCTTGGAACGACTTTAGAAGTTAAGCGAGATTATTTTAAAAGATTTCATTTTCCCGTCAAGGCTAAAGAGATTGAAGAAGCGCAAGATGTAAATCTACTTACACAAGAAATTTCTTTATTGGCGGAGTATAAACTGTTTGAACAAGAAAATTTCGCCTGCTATTTAGCTCCAAGTAGATGCATCCCCATCTCATTAAAAGAAATAGGAAGACTTAGGGAAATAACCTTTAGAGAGGTTGGAGAAGGAACCAACAAGTCTGCAGATATAGATGAATACGATATTTACTATCGACACCTCTTTTTGTGGGATCACAATCAGTTGAAAATTGCTGGTGCATATAGAATTGGCTTTGGAAAGGAAATACTTCAAAAGTTTGGTAGACGAGGATTTTACCTGTCCTCTTTATTCAGATTGTTGAAAGGATTAAATCCAATTTTAGAGGAATCAATTGAACTGGGAAGATCTTTCGTAGTTAAAGAATATCAGCAAAAAAGACTTCCGCTATTCTTACTTTGGCGAGGAATTATGACCAGCTTAGTCGCAAATCCTGGTTACAGATACTTTATAGGACCGGTCAGTATTTCAAGTTCTTATCAATCCTTTTCGCGTGAGTTAATTCTTGAGTTCGTGCGGAAGCACTATTACGATGAGCAACTGGCAAAATATGTGAAGCCGAAACACGCTTTTAAAGTCAAAACAAGTAAAGTTGACAAAGAAGCTCTGTTGAACGCTACATCTAACGACCTCAAGAAACTCGATAAAATTATTAGTGATATTGAACCTTCCTCATGGACTATTCCTGTGCTATTAAAGAAATATCTCTATCAAAATGCAAAAGTTCTTGGCTTCAATCGAGACCCTAAATTCAATGATGTTTTAGATGGTTTTATTATTCTAGATATGCTTGATATGCCGGAAGAAACAATCTCTAATTTGAAGAAAGAATTTGGAGATGCCCTGTCCTAAATTGAAAAAGGCTGCCCTCATTTGGACAGCCCTCTTCTGAAGCATCTGAATGTATCAGATTTTGTAAGTGACTCCTACAGAGAATTGACGTCCTCTGGTAAATGATTGCCAAGTGTATTCTTCACCTTTAAATTGGTAAACCTGCTTGTACACAGGGTTAAGTATGTTTCTCGCCTTAAAACTTAGTGTGAATTTCTTGCTAAGTGTTTTGCTGACCATCAAATTCAACGTTGGTCTTGGTTGATCGTATACATCTGGGGTTCCTCCTTTTGTTACGAGAATCAATTTTTCCCCTGAAACATTAAAGGTTGCATTGGCTTCAAATCCTAATGAATCGTTCTCATAGCCTATGAATCCATTAAAGATATAGGGTGACTGTCCGAACATTGGACGGTAGGCCTTGTGATCAGGATCAGTAGCTCGAATTTGCGCTAGCTCGTCTTCGGCTATTGCAGTTCTAGAAATAACATAAGTAAGGTTGGCTCCAATACTGAAATTTTCAAATTTCGGTGAAATCATTCTCAAGTTCTTCTTGACTTCGAACTCAGCGCCAAACACTTCAGCCTGATTTACATTTTCCCAAGTGATTTCAACGTTGGCGGCTGTTGGGTTAATCACTTGTTCGATCGGATTATTGAACTTCTTGTAGAATCCGCTAATAGAAATGACCTCTCCTAGATTCGGATAGTGCTCAAGTCTAATGTCGAAATTATCAATGAGTACACGGTTCAAATCAGGATTCCCAATCCATACATATTGAGTTTCGAAATCAAAAGTTGCGAAAGGTGCTTTTTCTCGGAACGATGGACGAGCTAAGGTTCTGCTACCAGCAAGTCTCAAATTTGTAACCTTTAGATCCTTTTTCTGTAGCTGATATGTTAAATTCAATGATGGCAAAACATCAACCAAATCTAGAGCTCCTTTGTATTGATTTCTTTGAATCTCACTGAGATTTTGATCTTGGAGTTTATTGCTTTCGAGAAGCATATCTGTCGTTTCAATTCTTGCTCCAGCAATTATCCTGAGCTTTGAAGTAGCGTTCCAATCAGTCATTGCATAGGCTGCCATAACCGTTTGTTCAGCGGTATAACTGTTTTGTAATTCCGTGTCATCTCGCAAATAGATGTAAGAAGAATTCAATCCCCCAGGAACAATATTCATATTGTCATCTACGAAGAAATCATCTGGATTACCATTGTACTCAACATTTTCGTCTACGAATGTGTAACGGTTTTCATTCAGTTCTCTGTTTCTGCGAACAAATGATCCTCCTACTTTTACTTTATTGGCAACGCCCGTAGTATTTTCAAATGGGATTTCAGCATTAAACTTCAAGTCGATGTTGTTCTCTTTCATTTCTCTGTAGAAACGCGTAGGAGAAGGATAAAGATTGTCTTGAATTGTATATACTGTGTCAGTAACTAGTGTTTGGGTATAGTTGGATGGGATAGCTTCTCCTTCTGATAAAAGATATTCTACCTCGTCATTCACATTTACTCCATTTTGATCTGACCAAATTTGTTGTTCTCTACTTTCGAAACTGTTATAGAAAACACGCAAATCTGGAGTGTTTTGGTAGCCAGTTGTATACGAGCCCGTCCAATCCAATTTAGTATTCCCTATGTTTTGTAAGTAGTGCTCACCTTTTATTTGGTAGATATTCATATTTCTTTCCAAATAACGTTGAGTTCTTTGCTCTTGACCGAGACCAATAGCATCGCTAGGATTGATACCTACTTGGTAACGGCTAGAGTTAATACCATTCCTTATTGGCATATACATTACACCAATCTTATTGTTGCTGTTCAACTTATAAGTTAAATTCACCAGTGCACTTAAACGATTGTTTTCATCACCTCTTGCATCAGTGAATTGCTGCTCCAAATTCAAGTTGTCCACGTCGTTCACAGATCCAGTTTGCTTGTATCGACCTGTAACACCATCACTATAATAGTCATAACTACGACCGTAGCTCAAAGCGACATTGTATCCAAAAGCTTGGTTACCAATATTAATCTGGTTTCCTATGCTGATGGAATGGCTCATGTCCATGCTGGACTGACGACGAACATTATTCCATGTTTGTGGAAATGCTTGAGTAAGGTTGGATAGATTGGAATTGCCATTCGTTCTAATTTGCTGGAGTAATGCATCTGCATCTGCTCTGCTAATTCCAAGTTGATTAACTACATTATTGATTGAAGTTGATCCAGTAGGAGTGATGTCTGTTGGGGCGTTTATATTAATTCCAGCTAATTCATCAGCGTATCCGCCATAGACAAGTGCATCGTAGTAATTTCCAATATATACTTGGGGAGTCTCTGTTCCTTGCGATGCAGAAGGGATATCTCTATCACCGTTATCAAATCCAAATTTGTCTGTTGAGCTGATATCAGAACTCAAGAATTCATCGTTAAAGCTCGCATTGGTATTGTACCCTACAGATCCAGAATAAGTTAAATTGAATTTTTCCGGAAAATCTTTGGTTACAATATTTACCAACCCTCCTGTAAAATCTCCTGGAAGATCTGGGGAGAAGGTTTTGTAGACGATAAGGTTGTCTAGCAGTGTGGTTGGGAATAAATCCATTTGAACCGAATTCTTATTCGGGTCGATACTTGGAATTTCCGCACCGTTGATTGTGGTTTTTGAATACCTGTCACTCAGTCCACGTACATAAATATTATTGCCCACTGCAGATACACCGGTAACTTTTGCAAGTGCTCCAGCGGCATCGCTATCACCCGCTTTTCTGATTTGTTGCGATGAAATCCCATCCATCACAGATGCCGACTTCTGCTGCATTTTCAGCATGTAGTTCTCACGACCTTTATCTTCACGAGCTTCAACAACAGCAATTTGGCTGATCATTACTATTTGAGTTCCCAGTCCGAAGTTTAGGATTGTTACTTCACCATCTTTCACCGACACACCTTTGATGGTATCGGCTTGATAGGTAATGAAACTAGCAACGATGTTGTAAGTTCCAGCAGCCAAACCTTCCAAAGAGAAGTTGGCGTCTAGATCTGTGGCTGTTCCTTTAGTGGTTCCGGCTACAAACACTGCCGCTCCAATTAATTCTTCGCCCGTCACATTATCAGTGACTTTACCTCGAATTTTTCCTTGAGAGAAAACAGAGAAACTTGCCACTGTGAGGCAAGTAATAATTAAGATACGTTTCATTTTCAGATGCTTCAAATCAGATACAAAGGTCAGGGCACTTCGTTATTTCAAAGCAGATTAAACTTTATCGAATTGTTAAGAACTGATTTCTAATGTTAAGATTGATAGCATAAAAAAAGGCGGTCATCATGACCGCCTTTCATCGCTTCGAAAGCAAATTTTATTCTTTAATCACTTTAATTGTTTGAACCTCATTGTTTGAGATGATTCTGACCAAGTAGATTCCTTCGCTTTGACCACTTAAATTCAAGGTGTAAGTTGACCCAGCAATTAGATTTACATTTGAATCTTGAACGACTGTTTGACCTGCAATATTCACAACTTCAATTTGAGCATTGTGAAGCGAGTTTGAAGCAGTCAAGTTAAAATCGGATTGACTAGGATTTGGATATACTGAGAAGTTTGTTGCTTTTGCGAATTCTTCAACTCCAACTGAATAGCATCCGATGAAACCATAATTGTCAAGCATGCTCCATCCACTCAGCCAAGTGTCGCAGATGTTGGCAGGATCAAATGCTCCCAAGAAAGATACTTCGTCATACCATTCATCAGTAGGAGAATCACCAGCAGGCAATTCCATGGTAGGAACTAAGCCAAGCCCCACTTCAGCGCCACCGATTCCTACTCCAACTTCGTAGTTGAGTCCTGGGTTTGCAACAGTGTTATTTTGAGCGGAGAAACTGGCAGTAAAAGCCGCACTTGAAGCCGCTAAAGCCGCAATTGAATCTGCTGGAGTAGCCCATCCAGATCCCATAGAAATTGTAAATAGATCCGATGCGGTAGCTCCATTTCCGGCAACTTTTACATTGTAGAAGCAATTACCTCTGAAGGCTAACTCACCATCTACGAAACGCTCATAACTATCTTCACCTGAAGCTAGATTCTCAACATCAATTCCTCTGCCCCAATTGAAGAAAATCGAATTGTGATATTGTCCACCGGCATTGTCACGCATAGTCATTGCTCTTTTTCCGCCAGAAATTCCTTGTCCTATGAAAGTAGAGTTGTAGATCAATGGAGTTGCATATGGAATTCCATCTTCCGGGTCTGTACCTCCATCATGCTCTCCACCTCGGTCACCTTCTCCTTCTTGTTGAACAGTCAACCAAAACTGACCGCGACCTCTCCATCCTTCATCATAATCAAAGCTATCATCACCGCAAAATGCTGTTACAGCATATTTAACTCCAACGGTGCCGCCAAAAAACTCGATACCGTCATCTTTATTTGAGATTACTTCAATGTGTTCAATCACAGTTGTGCTTCCAACTCCACCTAAAGTCAAACCATTGATTTCGTTTCCGGCGCCAATATCAGTTCCGCCATGACGAATTGAAATATAAGTAATGATGCCTGAATCACTTTCGTTGTTATCACCACCGTAAAGTCCTCTCGGCTCTGTTTCTGGAATACCTTCAATTTGAGTTTCTCCTGGCGATGAGTTTAATCCAGCATCACCAAGTACAATAAGACCGCCCCATTGACCTCTTGTGTCAAACGGCGTTGAACCGTCCAAGGGATCTGCCGCAAAAGTGAAAATAATTGGCTGCTCTGAAGTGCCATTCGCAAATAGCTTCCCACCTCTTGCTACTACTAATGCAGATGCATCGCTGCCAGTTCCTGGCATTCCTTTGATAATTGTTCCTCCTTGAATAGTTAATTCTTGACCGTTATTTACAAATACATACCCATCAAGGATGTACACGTTGTCATTTGTCCAAGTAGTGGTTCCTGTTCCAGAACCGTCGTCAGAAATAATAATGTCCGCTGCGTTTGAGCTCAATGTCAGACCTGCAAATGCAATGATAATTAGTAGAAGTGTTTTCATTATGTTTTTTTTGCGTTTAATGATGAAGCAAAATTGACATAAGAAAACCGCAAGGCGGTTAGCTGATGATTAAGCTTTATTTATGCTAGTGTTAGTCATGGGTTAAGGGAATGTGAACTGCCTAATTTTAGTAGGTCTTGAGTGATTCTGTGCGGTAATTTCAACCCTGAATGGAAATGATGTTTTAAGCCGATATCAGTATGCTGAAATACCAAGTCATGATTAACATTCCAAGCATAGCAAGTTTGCTGAAGAGGGCTGCCATGCTGAAATTTTGCTTTTTTCTTCCTTTGATAGTGAACAACAAACTCAATACTAATGGCAGGACTAATAGACCGTTGAAGATCACTTTCGCAAGCCACGCGCTTGAATCAAACAACATAAGTTGCAGATATATGAGGGAAGAAATAATTAAGATTAGCAATGCGACAACGAAAAGCACTCCTTTTTTAACTCCCCAAACAATGGGCAAGGTTTCGTAGAGGGCTGCTGAATCACCCTCAATGTCTTCCATGTCTTTTTGTACTTCGCGCACCAGGGTAACAGCGAATGCATAAGCCGCATAACAGAATATCCAAATCCATAAAAGCTTAAAGAAATTGGCTGGACCAACAGTGGTTTGGTTGTCCTCGCAGAACTGCGCTAAGACTGGGTAGTAGAGATTGAATAACTTCGGTAATTCAAAAATTCCGACCAACAAAGGAAGCAGTGCAGCCATGATTCCAACCACAACGTTCCCTATCAAGAATTGCTTTTTAAAGCTAGTAGAATAATACCACAATGAAGCGGCGACAAAAAGTGGAATGGCAAGAAGCAAGAGATTTTGTGCCTTCCAGCTGAGATACATTCCAAAGATGACTGCGATGGCATTTAGGGTTATATGGGCGGCCATTGCAACCCTTCGCTTGATCAATTTATCGATAATAATGCGCTTTGGCTTATTTATTCTATCGACTCTTAAATCAAAATAATCATTGATGATATTGCCAGCACCTGTCAGAAGGACAAGCATTAGGGTGAGAATCATGAAGTCAAATTCACTCATAGTCAGCTTCATTTGCACTGGAGCTGAGGCTACTAAAGGCTTTAAGATCCACCACCTCAAAGCATAAGCAGTTGCTGCGACAATTAGTAAATTAATTGGTCGAAGCAATCTAAAAAAAGCAAATATTTTTTTCACAATTCAAACGTAAATAATTCTTGCCATCTCTCGGTAAAAGAATTGGCTTGTTTTCATTACTTCGATGCTGAAAACAGATTCTATGTTGGAGCAAGAAAAAAGAAGGTCGGTAGTAATTTTAGGAAGAAGAGATTACATTCTTCAAGCCTTAGGTGATATTGTGAAGAAGCAAGATTGCGACGTTCATTTGTGCAACAGCGACTCTGAAGCAATGCGCATGATGAAATCTACTCAAGCGAATGTATTGTTACTTTCTGGAGGTGTAGAGCCAAATTCAAGAATCGCTTTGAAGACTTTTATCGCTGAAAAGTGCCCTCAATCTCAAGTGATGGAGCATTTCGGTGGACCAGCAACTTTAGTTGAAGAGTTGAAAGTAGCTTTTGAATTAAGCGTTTAAAGAAGCACTGTCAACCATTTTAGATTCATCAACTGTTTTTAATGCATAGTTGAATCCTGGGTGGATGGAGAAAGCGCCTGTCTCTCCTTGTTTATTGATAGCTAGATAACCTACCTGGAGATCCGCAACATTGTTTTTAGCGACTATTCTATTCACGGCTTCTTCGCAAGCTTCTTGAGGTGACATACCCTGCCTCATCAATTCAACAATCAAGAAGGAGCCTAAGGTTTTCATCACTACTTCACCCAGTCCTGTAGCTGTCGCTGCACCAATTTCGTTGTCTACAAATAGTCCGGCTCCTATTATTGGGGAATCACCAACGCGACCATGCATTTTATACGCCAATCCGCTGGTTGTGCATGCACCACTTAAATTTCCTGCTGAATCAATGCAAATAAGTCCGATGGTATCGTGATTCTCTCTATTGATTATCGGTTCGTACTTGCTAGTACCCAACCATTCCTTCCATGCGGCCTCGGATTTTGGAGTTAGCAGGTTGATTTCTTCAAATCCTTCTGACTTAGCAAAGGCAAGGGCCCCTTCACCCGCAAGCATGACGTGGGGTGTCTTGTCCATCACTCTTCGTGCAACAGAAATTGGATGCATAATATTTTGTAGGAAACAAACTGCACCAGCTCGGCCTTTATCGTCCATGATGCAGGCATCCAAGCTTACAATTCCATCCCGGTCAGGTGCTCCACCAATGCCAACGCTTTGACCTTCCGGGTCTGATTCTACAATATGAACTCCTGCTTCTGCAGCGTCAACACATCTTCCTTGTTCAGACAGGATTTTCCAAGCTGCATCATTTGCAGGAATCCCGTGGTTCCATGTGGATAGGACAATTGGATTGCCGTCAAATTCTTTTACTGGAATTGGAGATTTTGGACTTTCATTTTTACACGAAGAAATGAGTGGTGCTAGACCCAAGCCAGCGAGGATCGTACCACTTGATTTTAAAAACCGCCTTCTTTTAATCATACGCACAATATAGCCTGATTTTATTTTGTCTACCGAATGCTAGGGATTTATCTCCCCGGAAAACCAGGAATTGTCATTTGTATTTTATACAAATAATATGGGGCTGCCTCTTTCATGCTTTCATCAGAAGTGAACAATAAATCAGGAAGCGCGCTGTCCGTGAAATACAAACAAGTGTCTGGACCAAAGCACATTCCATCTGCCCACCTGACGCTGCTTGGCGACGAAACTAATGTTTCAAGTCCATTGGCTTCACTCCATTGTGCAATTCCCGAATGCTCGATGTCACACATAAACACAGTTCCAGATTGATCAATAGACAATCCATCTGAAAGTACCTTCTCACTCACAAACTCTACTTTGGCATTTACCTCGTAATCGCTCAAATAGAAATTATCTAATACTGCAATTGGAATACGGTAAAGTCCGTAATTATTCATTGCTGCGAAATAGAGGTATTGACCTTTTGGGCCAAGGACTAGTCCATCTACACCAAGCTTTAAAGTGACTGAATTTAAAAAGTATTTCATCTCACCCAAATAGCTCTGAATGACGAATTTTTCAGCTTTCACGGAATGGGTGCCAGCCAATCGTCTTTTACTTTTTAAGTCTTGAGTATCGTGAATAACAATTGCTGGGTCTTGACCGATGGCACTCACATCAGAGATGAAAAGAAATCTACCGTCATTGCTGATTTGAATGTCATTGAAGTATGACCCTAAAGGTGCTAGTGCTTTTGGGAATTCATGGTAATACACGATCTTATCGGTGCTCAAATCGAAGCATAAGACCCTTGCATTTTTTGTGGCATGATTTCCATGATCGATGACCCACAGGCGATTGAATTGATCAATGCTAAGTCCAAGTGGACTTACAAGCGAGTCTCTTTGAAAATCAGCGGAGGGATAAGGGACAGCGGTGTCATCCTTTAGCTCCATTAACTTGTTGAGCTTGGGATTTGATTCAGGATGAATGGTGAAAAATAGTCGTTTGTTAGTTGATACCGCTAGATTTCCAAAAGGCTGTTCAGACTCCGCAACAATACTAATTTCAGATGCTGGAAGAATTGGATTGGTGCTGCGATCAGGGTAGTTTTCTCCTCCTCCAAAATTAATCCAAACCAGCGACCAAAGGAGCCCCAGCAAGAGCAGCAATCCAGATAATAGAAATAAAAGGAATTTAAAACGCTTAATCATGCGATTCCAAAAATAGAACAAACCTCTTGATGCAGGAGAAGATTATCTAGCTCAAGAATTCTTACCTCTCTTTTTCGCATAGAAGAGGAGAATCAACACGGGAAGTAAAAAGAGATCTGAAAGTACTGCGAATAGTAAGGTGAAGCTGATTAATAATCCCACATAAAATGTGCCCAGAAAATCAGATGAAATCAGTGTCAGAAATCCACCACAAAGTATTATTGAGGTGATAATTATTGCTTTTCCAGTGGATATATAACTTCTTTTTAAGGCGTACAACAAGCTTTTTCCTTTGGCCAATTGAATTCTAAACTTACTCAAGAAATGGATGGTGTCATCAACCGCAATTCCGAATGCTATGGTGAAAATAATAGAGGTAGAAACTTTGAGATTAATCCCGAAGAATCCCATGATTCCTCCAATCATCAGCAAAGGGAAAATATTGGGAATCAACGCAATGATGACCATTCGAATTGACTTGAACATTAATCCTGCGATTAATGCTATGACTAGGAAAGCGACGAATAGTCCACCAATCATGTTGGTCGCTAAGTACTTATTGTTCAAATCAATCAAGCTGGCTGTGCCTGTAATTTTAGTGCTCAAGATACTAGTGTCAATCTCCTTTGCCATCCACTTTTCAAAATCTTGATCTCTTTGATTGAAAACTATACTTCCTTCATCATCCAATTTGCCTGCTACTCGTGCAATTTTTTCCTCTTCATTGATATAAAATGGAAGTATAGAGGCGAAGCTTTTTTTCTTCAATAGTTTCGCAATTCTGTCAATACTTTGTTGGTCTGGGGGAATGCGATAGAACTCCATTGATCCTCCCATATAAGTCCGATAGCCAGTTTTTATCATTCTGGCTGGAGAAACAAGGTCTCCAACTTCATAGGTGTTAATGAGGTAGTCGTCAATTTTATCCAGCTCTAACAATACCTCCCGATTAAAAAAGTCTAATGAGTCACTCTTCAGCTGAACGGCAAGTTCAAATGGTCTTGCACCAGCGAAATTGTCTTCAAAGAATCGGAATTCTTCTTTGAGTGGATCTCCATCTTTTAGATCTTCAAGTATGAAATTATTGACCTTAACTTTTGAAATTCCCCAAAGACTTGTCAATGCTACGAGTATTGAGATTACCAAGACCAGTTTTCTCTTTTTGATCATCCAAGAGAAGGATTTCAGGAGGGTTCGATTCCAGAACAATTTTTCAGGGGAGCGATCTGAGATTTGAGGTGGCTTGGAAAGGATGAGCACTGCAGGCAGGAGGGTGTAGGCTAAAATGAAGGCAATGAAGACTCCAGCAGCAGTGTACAATCCAAATTCGCTCAATGGTCGGATGCTCGATCCTAAGAGTGTCAAGAATCCTATTGCTGTAGTAACTGAAGTTAGCAAGGTCGCTAATCCAATTTCTATGAAGGTAGTTTTTACCGCTTCAATCTTGGGAGCTCCATTGCGGATTTCTTCGAAGAATCTTGAGATAATATGGACGACATCGCTGATTCCAACTACAAAGAGTATGGTCGGTAAAATCGTGAGCATCAAGTCTATTTTCTTTCCTGTGACTTGCATCAGGCCTAATGTCCAGATGATACTCAGCAGAACAACTGTTATGGGAACCCAAACTCCCCAAAATGAGCGGAAAGAAATGATTAGGAAAATGATTACAAGAAGTATAGACAGACTCACGAAAATCATGAGCTCGGTTTGCATGAGATTGATATAATACTCTTGTCCAATTGATCTTCCTACGACATGGACTTGATCAAATCCGGCATTGTTGATTTTGGCTTGTAAATTAAAGGCTAGAGTGTCACAACCTTCCTTACTTAAAAACTGAGTGTGCCTAGCTTGAATTAGCAGTGTCTTGGCGTCTTTTGAGAAGAATGTCCCAACCCAATCTCCCCGAGAATAAATGAACGTCGAATCTGCTTTATACGATTCCGGTTGTTCTATTCGAATTAATTTCCTTTCGAAAACCTGTCCAAGTAAAGGGTCTCTGGTGTATTCTTTTAAATCAGTAGCTGAAACAACTTCTGTGACATCAGGAATCGATTCAATAATCTGGAGAAGGCTATCTGTTCTACGAAGAAAATCTTGTTTGAAAATTCCTTCTTCGTTGCTCAGTCCAATGATGACGAAATCATTGTCCGTTTGAAATTGTTCCCGAAACTCTTTGTAGAACTCTGTATCGGGGTCGTTTTCAGGAAAGAAATTCTCAAAATTATAATCGAATCCCAGCCTAGAAGACAATAGCACAGCTAGGGATGAAATGATAAAAATCCCAAATAAAGTGAGCTTACTCAATCGTTCAAACATAGAATCACTTTCTCTTACCTGAGCAAAGAACAGGTCGGGGCAAATTTAGTTCTCAATTGCAAACGCTTAATCACAAAAGAATTGCTATTTCACGTAAAAAAGAAAGCCACCCAATGGGTGGCTTTCAGTGTTAAGCTAAGCTTACTATTATTTCTTAAGAAGATCTCTGATCTCTCCAAGAAGCACTTCTTGAGCGCTTGGTGCTGGAGGAGCGGCAGGAGCAGCTTCTTCTTTCTTTTTCGACTTGTTGATCGCTTTAATAATCATAAACATTACAAATGCTACGATTACAAAGTTAATCACTGCACCAATGAACTCACCGTACATAACTGCTGATTCTGCAACTCCTGCAGCTTCATCAGCTTCAACGAGTACGTATTTCACAGCGGCAAGATCCCCTACTTGGAATATTTGTCCAATAAGTGGCATAACAATCCCATTGATAAATGAGCCTGTTACTGCTGCGAAAGCAACACCCATGACAAAGGCTACAGCCATGTCAACAAGGTTGCCCTTCATTGCGAACTCTTTAAATTCTTTAAGCATATTGTTTGGTTTTTATGTTTGCTAATCTGGTTAAGGATAAGAAAAGCATGTCTCAAGCAAAAGTCTTGAAAATTCGTAGAATAAGGGCAAAAAAAAGCACCTTGTATTAACAAAGTGCTTTTAATTATAATTGACTTAAGTCTTATGCCTCTTTTTCGTCTTTTACTTCTTCGAAGTCTACATCAGTCACTTCTTCATCAGTCGCGTCAGCTTCCTTAGCACCTTCAGCGCCAGCTTCAGCTCCTTGGTACATGTCTTGAGAAGCAGCTTGGAAAGCAGTATTCAATGCTTCCATATGCTTGTTGATGCCATCAATGTCCGCTTCTTTGTGAGCAGTTTTAAGCGACTCAAGGGCAGCATCTATTGCTGATCTTTTGTCAGCCGGAATTTTATCTCCGTACTCTTTCAACTGCTTTTCAGTTTGGAAGATGAGTCCGTCAGCGCTATTAATCGTGTCGATTTTTGCTTTTTCCTTAGCGTCAGAATCGGCATTCATCTCAGCCTCTTTCTTCATTTTAGCGATTTCATCTTGGCTTAAGCCTGAAGAAGCTTCAATTCTGATTGTTTGCTCTTTGTTGGTCGCCTTGTCTTTCGCAGCAACTTGAATGATTCCGTTCGCATCAATGTCAAAGGTTACTTCAACTTGAGGCACACCGCGAGGTGCTGGTGGAATTCCATCCAAGTGGAATCGGCCAATTGTTCTGTTGTCCTTAGCCATTGCTCTTTCACCCTGAACCACGTGTATTTCAACAGACGGTTGGTTGTCAGAAGCAGTAGAGAAAGTTTCAGACTTCTTCGTTGGGATGGTCGTGTTCGCATCAATCAATTTGGTGAACACTCCGCCCATAGTTTCGATTCCAAGTGAAAGTGGAGTAACGTCTAAAAGAAGTACATCTTTTACATCTCCTGTCAAAACACCACCTTGGATTGCCGCACCTACAGCAACAACTTCATCTGGATTAACTCCTTTAGAAGGCTCTTTGCCAAAGAATTTCTTCACAGCATCTTGAACCGCTGGGATTCTTGTTGAACCTCCAACCAAAATGATTTCATCAATATCACTTGTGCTTAAACCTGCATTTTTCAATGCTGATTTGCAAGGATTGATTGAACGGTTGATTAGTTCATCAGTCAATTGCTCGAACTGAGCACGAGTCAATTTACGCACAAGGTGCTTTGGAACTCCATCCACCGGCATGATGTATGGAAGGTTGATTTCAGTCGTTGGACTAGAAGACAATTCGATCTTCGCTTTTTCAGCTGCTTCTTTCAAACGCTGAAGTGCCATCGGATCTTTTGTTAAATCCAATCCTCCGTTTTCATCTTTGAATTCTTTCACCAACCAATCAATGATCATGTGATCGAAATCATCTCCACCCAAGTGAGTATCTCCGTCAGTAGCAAGTACTTCAAAGACGCCATCACCCAATTCTAGAACTGACACGTCATGTGTTCCACCACCAAGGTCAAACACAACAATCTTCATGTCAACGGTCTTCTTATCTAAACCATAAGCCAATGCAGCAGCAGTAGGCTCGTTGATGATTCTTCTTACCGTTAAACCTGCAATTTCTCCTGCTTCTTTAGTTGCTTGACGCTGTGAGTCGTTGAAGTAAGCAGGAACAGTGATAACTGCTTCTGTAACTTCAGTTCCCAAATAGTCTTCAGCAGTCTTCTTCATTTTTTGAAGAATGATGGCAGAAATTTCTTGAGGCGTATATAAACGGTCGTCGATTTTTACTCTTGGAGTATTGTTGTCTCCCCTTACTACTTCGTAAGGAACGCGATCCGCTTCTTTCTTTGATTCATCATAGCTGTTTCCCATGAAACGCTTGATGGAATTGATTGTTTTTGTTGGATTTGTGATGGCTTGACGTTTAGCAGGATCACCTACTTTTCTCTCGCCACCATCAACAAATGCTACCATTGAAGGTGTTGTTCTTTTGCCTTCACTATTTTGGATAACCACAGGTTCATTACCTTCCATTACTGATACGCAAGAGTTGGTTGTTCCGAGGTCGATTCCTATTATTTTACCCATGACAATTATATTTCTAATGATTATTCTTCGTTTGTCGATGGCTAAAGGTCAATCTTTATGCCACTTGAGTAGAATATGGATTTGAGGGAAATTATGTCATATTTTTATGACAGTTCACGGAATAGATGACAAAGAATGTGACATTTTGACCAAATTGCAGCACCAATTAAATGATTGAACATGGAATTTAACGCTATTGAAGAGTCTATCGCACGAATTATTGTGATGGCAAAAGTGGATGGAAATATTGAAGAGGCTGAATTGGACTTCATCTATGGCTTGGCGGCTAGATGCGGCCTATCAAAGGATGATCTGCAAGATATTATCGAGAATGCTGAATCAATTGCTGAAAATTCTGAAGCAAATGAGGAGAATAGAGTCGAATACTTCTACCAGGTATTAATCTTTGCTCTGGCAGACGGTGTTTTGGCAGCGGAAGAGAAGGCACAACTTCTGAAAATTGGAATAGGAATGGGATTTCCAGAAGATAAACTGAAAATTGTACTCCAAAGAGCCGAAGGAATTTCCCAAGATGAATTGAGTGTCGACTCTCTAAAAAAGTTGTGGGAGGAATAGCAGAAGAAGCTGAATTTAATAATGAGTGATGCAATTCAGAAGTTGAGAAAAAGAAAATTTAAAGATCAACTGGGAAGGGAAATCGAACTTCCTAATTCTGTTTCTCGGATCGTTTCTTTGGTGCCTTCACAAACTGAACTTTTGTATGATTTGGGAGCAGGAGATCAAGTAGTCGCCATCACCAAATTTTGCGTTCATCCTCCAGAATGGCTCAAGAACAAACGGAAAGTTGGCGGTACCAAGACTATTCGTCTGAATGAAATCATTGATCTAAAGCCCGATTTAATCATCGCCAATAAAGAAGAGAATGATCAAGAAAGTATCGAGATTCTTGCTCAACACTTTCCAGTTTGGATCAGCGATGTGAAGTCCTTAGATGATGCTATTTCTATGATTCAAACTGTTGCTGCGATGATCGGGAAACCGAATGAGGCAGAATCATTGATCAAATCCATCTCCCTAAATTTTAATAAAATTATACCAGCCACCTCGCTGAGGGCGCTGTATTTGATCTGGAAGTCACCATACATGACCGTCAATGCAGATACCTTTATCCATGACATGTTACAGCGTTCAGGACTCAAGAATGTATGTGCAGATAGGCAAAGTCGGTATCCTGAAATCACTCAAGAAGACTTGATTCATCTGAATCCGCAATTGATTTTACTCTCTTCCGAACCATATCCCTTTAAAGCCAAACATGTCGAGGAATTACAATCCTTGCTTCCTCAAGTAAAAATCGTTTTGGTAGATGGAGAGATGTTCAGCTGGTACGGGTCTCGCCTGCGATTTGCCCCAGACTATTTTGAAAGTATCCTTCAGAATTGATTCTATTAACGTTCAATTTTTAAAAGACATTGAATATAATGTTGCTATGAGCAAATAATTCTTGAAATTTGTTGTTCTCATGTGGCCGACTAATCGAATGTTCAAGATCTTCAGAACTGCCTTTCCACTCGTACTTTTATCGAGTTTGTTAGCGACTCCTATAATTCAAGCTCAGAAAGTTGGTATAGTTTTGAGCGGAGGTGGAGCTACGGGTATGGCCCATGTTGGATTTTTGAGAGCACTTGAGGAGAATGATATTCCAATAGATTATATCGCAGGAACCTCAATGGGGGCCATTATCGGAGGGATGTACGCATCAGGATTATCAATCAATGAAATCGATTCTTTGGTAAGAACTGAAGAATTTGATGATATGGCCAATGGCAGAATCCCTGATGAATTCACCTATTACTACAAGACCGGGGCGGATGATCCTAGCGTTGTTACCCTGAAGTATTCTAAAGAGCAACTCATTTCTAGTGCAATTCCGACGAATATTATTGACCCCCAGCTGATGGATTTTCGATTTATGGAATCCTTTTCGTCGGCTACTGCCGCTGCTAGATCTAATTTCGACAGTTTGTACGTGCCATTTCGATGCATAGCTGCTGACATAGAGGCCAAGGAAGAAATTGTATTTCGGGAAGGAAATTTAGCACAAGTTTGCCGGGCATCGGCAACGTATCCCTTCTACATCCCACCGATTAGAATTGATGGCAGATTACTCTTTGACGGTGGACTCTACAATAATTTCCCCTCCAATGTGATTTACAATGACTTTTTACCGGATGTAATCATTGGTTGCAATGTTTCTGAAAATACAGAGCCGCCCATGGAAAACGACTTGATTTCTCAAGTTAAAAATATGGTGCTCTTTAAGACAAACTTCGAGGCGCTCTGCGAGAATATGTTCATCATTGAACCTAAATTCGAAAATGACATTGGCACCTTTGATTTTGATCGGGTAGCTGAAGCCATCGCTTCTGGTTATACAGAAACTTCATTGATGATAGACAGCATTTTGCCGGTGGTTCATCGCAAAGAAACAATGGAGGAGAGAGTAGCTAAGAGAGCGGCTTTCCGTGCTAAATGTCCCCCGGTTATTTTTGATGAGATTACCATAAATGGTCTAGAAAAAGCACAAAAACGCTATGTCCGAAATGTGTTGGGCAAAGACAATGATAGCATTGCAGTTGCTGACCTCAAGGAAGAATACTTTAGAGTGCTGAACGACGATAAAATTCGGACCATCTATCCACTAGCCATCCATAAACCATCTACTGGAAAGTACAACCTCTTGCTCGAAGTGCAAAAGGAGAAGGATATTATGGTTTCTTTTGGAGGTAATTTCTCTTCGAGACCTATTAATACAGGATTCATTGGGCTGAAGTACAATATATTTTCAAAATTCTCGAGCACATTATCTGCAAACTCCTATTTCGGAAAGTTTTATGGCTCCCTCATGGTCGCCGCCAAATTCGATTTTGCAGCAAGACAACCGTTTTCTATTGAGCCGCATTATGTGAGAAACAGATGGGATTATTTCAGGAGTTTTACCACCTTCTTCGAAGATGTGAAGCCTTCTTTTATTGTGAAAAAAGAGAGCTATGCCGGTGTGAACCTTCGCTTTCCCTCCGGAGCAAGAGGCCGATTTGATGCTAAATTGAGGTATGTTCATTTCAACGATGATTACTACCAAACGGAAAAATTCTTATCTACCGATACCGCAGATCAAACCGTTTTTGATGGAGGAGTTCTTCGAATGAGCTATCAGCGCTCTACGTTAAACAGAAAGCAATATGCCAACCGCGGCACCTTCTTTAATGCCAGGACAGCGTTTGTGAGGGGATTGGAAAGCTCAATTCCTGGTTCGACTACTGCCATAAAAGACACTACAAGAGAAAACCACGAATGGTTTACTTTTAATTTGAAGTACCAGAATTATTTTCAGCGCATAGGACCTGTAAGTTTGGGGCTTTTGCTCGACGGAACTTATACCAACCAGCCTTTTTTCCAGAATTACATTGCTTCAATCATGCGTTCGCCATCGTTTGAGCCCATTCCTGAGAGCCACACCCTTTTTCAGAGTCAATTTAGAGCTCATGCATATGCCGCCGGTGGATTACAGGCAGTTTATACGATTCGGAAAAACTTAGACATGAGAGTGGAAGCTTACGTTTTTCAACCACTGCAGCAAATTGTCAGCAATGCCGAAGACGAAGCAGAGTATTTAGATGAATACAAGCAGAACTATATAGGTTCCGCTTCGCTAGTTCTGCACTCACCCCTCGGACCACTGAGTTTGAACTTGAACTACTTTGAAGGGAAAACTGATCCTTGGAGCTTGCTGTTGAATTTTGGCTTTATACTTTTCAACGACAGTGCACTAGATTAAAGTCATGTACATTTACTCTTTATTACATATCAACTAGCATGGAAATTGTAAAATTTGCAGTCATCGGGACTGGACATATTGGGAAAAGGCATGCAGAAATGATCAGCCGACATCCTGAAGCCGAACTGATTGCATTGTGCGATCGTCGATCGAAAGCCGATTGCGGTGTAGAATATGATTTGCCATTTTACAATTCGGCAGAAGAAATGCTTGAAAAGCACAAGCATGAAATAGATGTCATCGCCGTTTGCACGCCCAATGGACTCCATGCTGAACACTCCCTATTAGCGCTAGAGAATAATTTTCATGTCGTAGTTGAGAAGCCGATGGCTTTAAGCAAGGCAGATTGTGAAAAGATAATTTTCTCTGCTTTACACGTATCGAAACGGGTGTTTTGTGTGATGCAGAATCGTTATAGTCCTCCTTCTGCTTGGCTGAAAGAAATTATCAGTAATAATCGATTGGGCAAGATTCACATGGTACAAATCAATTGTTTCTGGAACAGGGACGATAGATATTACAAGAAAGTGTATTGGAAAGGATTGAAGGCATTGGACGGAGGGACTCTCTTCACGCAGTTTTCTCACTTCATCGACATCATGTATTGGTTGTTCGGAGATATAGAAAATATCCAATCTAGATTCTTTGATTACACCCACCAAGAGAATACTGAATTCGAAGATTCGGGTTTTGTCAATTTCGACTTTACACAGGGCGGCTCCGGTAGCTTGAATTTTTCGACAGCTGTTAACAACCAGAATTTCGAAAGTAGCATGACTATAATCGCTGAAAAAGGCACGGTTAAAGTTGGTGGGCAATATATGAATGAGGTTGTGTACTGCGATATTGAGAATTACGAAATGCCAGAACTTGCTGAGGCCAGTCCTGCGAATGATTATGGGTTTTACAAAGGCTCAGCGGCAAATCATCATTTCATCATTGAAAATGTGGTTGACACCCTCAAAGGCAAAACGAATATCACCACCAACGCTTTAGAAGGACTGAAAGTGGTAGATATCATCGAAAGAATCTATCAAGCAGGTACTCCCATCTCCAAGAAGATCAACAAAGAAATGAAGTCCTGAGATTGACAGCACTATGGAATTTATCGTTAGACCAATAGAGAAAGAAGAACGTGAGAAGTTTTTTCAATTGGCTGAAGAAATGGGTTCCGTATTCGCTTCTTCTACGTGGATAGAGTTCCAACCGAACTGTATATTACTGGGTATTTTCAGAAGTGATGGCCAGTTGGCTGGAGGATGTGCAGTACAAGAATCCAAGCTGAAAATTTTTAAAATTCTCGTGAACCCCGGGTTTTCACCCAATTGTGGTTTCTTCCTGAAACAAGAGGCGAGTCAAAATGCGCAAAGAATAGCTACCATCAAGGCAGGAATGAAGGCGTTGATAAGTTATATCGGCAGTTTGGGCTATCCCTTAGTTGATATTTCTTTTGGTCCTGAGATACAAGATGTTCAGGTGTTTCAGTGGGATGGATTCCGCGTTCAACCTGCTTATACCTACCGCTTAAATCTCGAAGTTTCAGAGGAGGAACTTTGGGGAGGAATTCACTCGAGTCGTAGGAATAGAATCAAGAAACTGGAAGCCGAAGGAGTCCATACTGTTTTAACAAGTAATCCTGGGGAAGTTTCTGATATTATCACCCGTCGATTAGAATCCAAATCCTTGAATTTTGATTCTCAATTGTGTTCCCATATTATTAGCAAGTCACTGAAAAACGGGACAGGAATTGCCATTTTAGCTAAAGATGAACACAGCGATGTTTCGGCTTCTTTTGGAATGATGCTGAATGAGTATTGCTATTATTTATTCGGTGGAACGAGGGTTGGTAACTCTGATCAAGGAGCGTCATTATCACTTTGGCATTTAATCCTTGAGGCGAAAAAGCAGGGTAAAACTGTCTTTGACTTTGAGGGGAGCATGGTGCCAAGTATTGAGCAATTCTTTAGAAGTTTTGGAGGAGAACTCGTTCAATACCATAGAATTAAAAAAGCCTCCCTGTGGATGGAAGGCCTTTTACGTATTTTAAAACCGGGTTATTGGAATTAACCCACTATGTCTTTGTAGTGTCCCATGAACTCATCATCTTCACTGAAATACTCCTTGCCAATTTCCATCCATTCACGTGCTTCAGTTCTCATACCATTTGAATCAAAGTAGGCCGATATATTAATGATAGCTGCCTTGAGAAGCAATTTTTGCTCTTTAGCCAACCTATCAACACCTCCTTCTTCTAGAAGCTTCTTCGCTTCTTCCATATTAATGCCAGCATCTTTCTTTGAATTGTCTTTGAAAAGACAGTAAGATTGCATCAAATATGCCCCTGGGTCTTGCTCATCTAAGCTGATAAGGTATTTATAGACTCCCTTAGCTCTGGTGTACTTTTCTTTTTCCATTTCAACTTCCGCTTCGACCATACCAGCTGCTCTAAGCTCACTGAAATAATCAGAAAACTCACTGAAATAGGCATTGTCTTTGTCCTTTTTGCGGTGCTTAGAGGCATATTTTAATGCTTCTTTAAACGCTTTAGGATATTCTTCCTCGAATTCACCTCGCTTAGACATTTCAAAATAGGCCATTGAAATATAGAGGTAAGGAATAGGATCCTTTTTGGTCTCATCCTTTAAAGTATAAGGCTCAGCTTTGTACAAGACCTTTTCATATTCTTCATCAACCAGCATGGCCAATATTTTGTCATATTCTCCATCTTGAGCAATTCCTTGCAACATTCCAGTTAATAAGAATCCAATTAATAGTAGATAACGCATAGTTGTTTTTTTCTTCCTAGTATACAAATTCAATGCCTAAATTAATCAGATTGCTGAGGTTTAGCAAATTTCTAGAGATTTGTATGCGCAAAAGGGCAATAATTCCACTTAAATGAGAGCTATTGATAAAAGAGACGTTTTCCTAGATTGGTTCGATAAGAAGAACTGGAAAATATTTCCTTTTCAAGATTCTGCGTGGAAGGCATATAATTCAGGTAAGTCAGGACTTGTAAATGCGCCTACGGGAAGCGGTAAAACGTATTCGCTTTTAGTTCCAATTGTTCGAGAGCTCATTCAATCCGGTCATAAAAAAGGACTCTTTGCCATTTGGATTACACCAATTCGAGCTTTATCAAAGGAAATTGAAATCAGCGCTAATCGAATAATAGATGAACTAGCACTTGACATAAGCGTAGGTGTGAGAACAGGTGACACTGCTACAAAAGTGCGGCAGGAGCAAAACCTATCCATGCCGAATATTCTCATCACTACTCCAGAGAGTATTCATGTGATGATGGCGAAAAAGGGCCATGACAAACTGTTTTCATCCCTTCAGGTAGTTGTAGTTGACGAATGGCATGAGCTGGTAGGATCTAAGAGGGGAGTGTTGACTGAACTGGCTCTCGGGAGATTTCGAACCATCAATCCACAATTAAAGAGTTGGGGTATTTCAGCCACCATAGGAAATATAGAGGAAGCTATGGATGTGCTTCTCGGTCATGAGGCTGCTAAAAGAGGCGTCATTATCCGCTCTGACATTAAAAAGAAGATTGTTGTAAAGACAATACTCCCACAAGAGATTGAGAGTCTTCCTTGGGCGGGCCACCTCGGTATTCGACTGCTAAAAGACCTCATACCCATCATCCAAAAACATAAAACTACCCTAATCTTTACGAATACCAGAGCTCAAGCTGAAATATGGTATCAACGTCTTCTCGAAGAAGCTCCAGAGCTGGCAGGGTTGATTGCCATGCACCACGGGTCAATCAGTCGAGAACTCAGGTTTTGGGTAGAAGATGCATTGTACGATGGCAGGTTGAAGGCAGTTGTTTGTACTTCAAGTCTCGATCTTGGCGTAGATTTTAGACCTGTTGAAGCGATTGTTCAAATTGGCGGACCCAAGGGAATTTCTAGATTTCTCCAAAGAGCGGGTAGAAGCGGCCACCAACCTGGGGCAACAAGTTCTATTTACTTTGTGCCTACTCATGCCCTTGAAATCATCGAGGCGGCGGCTCTTCAAGAAGGAGTGAAGGAAAACTTAGCTGAGGATAGAATGCCTTACGTCAGGTCTTTTGATGTGCTTCTTCAATACCTATGCACATTGGCAGTTGCCGATGGATTCAATTCAGACATCTTATTTAATGAGCTGAAATCAAGTTTCAGTTTCCAAAGCCTCAGCGAAGATGAATGGAGGTGGATTTTAAAATTTCTAACCTCCGGAGGTGAATCCTTGCAAGCTTATGAAGAATACCAGAAAGTGGTTGTTATCGAAGGAATGTACCGAATCATAGATCGGAAAATTGCCACTCGTCATCGCCTAAGTATTGGCACAATTGTCAGCGACAATATGATGAGGATTCGATTTGCATCGGGCGGAGTAATTGGGCATGTTGAAGAATGGTTTATTTCAAGATTGAACACGGGTGATATCTTTTGGTTTGCTGGCAGATGTTTAGAGTTGCTCAGAATTAAAGACATGGATGTATTCGTGAAACTGAGTAAAAGTCAAAAGGGATTGGTGCCTTCTTGGCAAGGAGGACGAATGCCGCTTTCTTCTCAGATGTCAGAAATGCTCCGAAAAAAAATCAATGAATGTCTTTTACCGGGAAAGAAATCGCCAGAACTGGAAAAAGTTCAAGGATTGATTCAGCTTCAACAAGAATTATCATCTGTCCCGAATAAAGATCAATTGCTTATCGAACGATTGCATACAGATGAGGGTTTCCATCTTTTTATCTTCCCTTTTGAAGGTCGCTTGGTACATGAAGGTCTTGCGTTTTTATTCGCTTGGAGAATTTCTAAAATCAGACCTTTTAGCTTTTCCATTGCCTTCAACGATTACGGATTTGAGCTTTTGAGTGATCAGGAAATTCCGCTATTACAAGCCATTGAAACTGGCCTTTTTGAGCTAAAAGATTTATTGAGTGACATTCAGGCCAGTGTAAATTCTACCGAAATGGCAGCGCGGAAATTTCGAGATATTGCCTCAATTTCAGGACTGATTTTCAAAGGCTTTCCTGGGAAGTACGTCAAGGACAGACATTTGCAGAACAGCAGTCACCTGTTGTTTGAAGTATTCTCAAATTACGATTCCTCCAATTTACTTTTAAGACAAGCTTACGATGAGGTGCTGGATTTTCAACTTGAGTTTGCCCGCTTGAGAAAAGCCTTGAAAAGGATAGGAGAGCAGGAGCTTGTCATCAATGACCCCGTGGAACCAACCCCATTTTTATTTCCAATTTTAGTGGATAGACTACGAGAAAAAATGAGCACCGAGAAGCTGGAAGATCGGATTCGACGAATGATTTCTACCAAGTAGAAAAGATATTTATTCCCAACATTATGCATCGATTCCTTCCACGGCTCTCGAAAGCAGTATAAATTTGAATTCCAAGTTTCCATGAATTAATAGAAGCTGTCACCCCTTTAAGGCTTTATTTATTCTTACTTTAGCAGCCCTTTAAAGGGATTAACCTGATTTGATTTGAAAGCACTCTTAAGCATTTGCACCTTCGTTTTATTGTTTTGTTCTTGCCTCATTCTGTCTGCTCAAGATGGTACTGTTAGAGGGTTCGTCTACGATAAAGACAATGGAGAACCGGTTCTTTTTGCCAATGTTGTATTGAAAAACACCAGTTTCGGTGTGGCAACAGATGCAAACGGATATTACTCCTTGACTAAAGTTCCCGAAGGCACCTATACTTTGATCATTAGTACCATAGAGTACAAAGAATTGAATGAGCAGGTGATTATTACCAAAGGAAAAGTAATCACAAGAAATTATTTTCTAGAAAGCAGCATTATTGAATTGGGTGGAGCGGTGATTAGCTCAGAAAAGCAAGAGCGAGAAACTCAGGTGAGGATGTCTGTAAAGACCATCACACCACAAGAAATCAAACAATTACCTAGTATTGGAGGACAACCTGACATCGCTCAATACCTACAAGTGCTTCCAGGAGTTGTATTTACAGGTGATCAGGGAGGTCAACTCTATATCCGTGGAGGTGCTCCAGTTCAGAATAAGGTGCTTTTAGATGGAATGTTGGTATACAATCCATTCCATTCCATAGGATTGTTTTCAGTATTTGACACTGAGATAATAAGTAATGCTGACGTATATACTGGAGGATTTTCTGCTGAATTCGGTGGGAGGATTTCTTCTATAATGGATATCAGCACAAGAGATGGTAATAAGAAAGAGGTCTCTGGGAGTTTAGGATTTTCACCTTTTGGAGTTCGTGCTTTGTTGGAAGGGCCATTAAAAAAGCTCGGTGAGAACGGAGGAGGAATTTCTTATGTCTTGTCCATTAAGCATTCATTCTTAGAAGAAAGTTCTAAACTATTGTACAAGTACATCGATGAAGATGGATTGCCTTTCAACTTCACTGATGTTTATGGAAAGATATCTTTTGGTGGAGCAAGCGGAAGTAAATTCAATGTTTTTGGATTTAGCTTCAGCGATCAAGTGAAATACCAGGCAATTAGTGATTTGAATTGGTCAAATGTTGGAGGAGGGGCAAACTTCGTGATCATCCCTTCAGGATCACCGGTGCTTATGAGTGGTAATTTCTCAAGTACGCAGTACAATATCACACTCAAAGAAGAAAATGTTCCAGATAGATTCTCATCCATTAACGGATTTAACTTTGGATTAGATTTCAAATATATCCTCGGAGACAATGATGTGAGGTATGGCTTGGAAGTGGTAGGATTTAGCACAGATTACGAAACATTTAATCCACTGGGAGTGAAAATCTCTCAGCAAGAAAACACGACCGAGTTCGGTGGTTACTTAGTGTATAAAGCCTCCTTGGGTAAGCTTTTGTTGGAGCCAAGTATAAGACTGCAGTATTACAGCTCATTGTCGACCTTTTCTCCAGAACCAAGACTGGGAATCAAGTTTAAGGCCAGTGAGGTTTTCAGGCTTAAAGCTGCCGTTGGTAGATATTCTCAGAATTTGATTAGTACGAATTCAGATCGTGATGTGGTGAATCTCTTCTATGGCTATTTAGCCGGTCCTCAAAACTTGCAAGATCAATTGGTTACTTCAAGCGGCGAAATTCGCGATGTGAAGAACAGCTTGCAGCGTGCCAATCACTACATTTTTGGATTTGAGTATGACTTGAATGAATTCTTGAACTTCAATGTGGAGGCTTATTACAAAGATTTTCGCCAGGTTACGAATACAAACAGAAACAAGATTTTTGAATCTGATGATCCCGATAGACCTGATGTGTTGAAGAATGATTTTATCCTAGAAACTGGAGATGCCTACGGTGTCGATTTTGTTACCAAGTATGAGAATCGCGATTTGTACGTATGGCTGGTTTATTCTCTTGGTAAGGTAAATCGTTGGGATGGATTTAGAGAGTATTCACCAGTGTTCGACCGTCGTCACAACATTAACTTCGTTGCGACCTACGCTATGGGCTCTGAAAAACAATGGGAGCTCAGTGGAAGATGGAACTTAGGTTCTGGATTGCCTTTCACCCAAACTCAAGGATATTATCAGCCTATTGATGTCACCAATGGAATTGGTTCGGATTATATCATTAGCAACTCCAACGAACTAGGTGTAGTTTACGCACCACTGAATGAAGGTAGACTGCCTTATTATCACCGTATGGATGTGAATGTGAAGCGTAAATTGAAGCTTTCTAATAAGGTGAAGATGGAGATCGATGCAGGTGTCACAAATGTCTACTCTAGAGCAAATGTTTTTTATGTAGATAGGATTACGAATGAAAGGGTTGATCAACTTCCTTTCATGCCTTCACTTGGATTGAATATCACTTTCTAAGAAGGGTCCTAGCATTTTCAATTGCAGCATCAGTAGTTTTTTCGCCGCTGAGGAGTGACGCTATTTCTAAAACGCGTTCTTCTTGATTGAGTTTGGTAACGTCGCTCAGCGTATCGTGCTCCCGTGTTGTTTTATAGACCTTAAAATGATGGTCTGCCAATCCTGCAACTTGAGGAAGGTGGGTGATGGAAATAACCTGTGTTCCAGCAGAAATAGCCTGCATAACTTGTCCCATTCTAGCTGCTGTTTCCCCAGAAACCCCTGAGTCTACTTCATCTAAAATCAAAGTTGGCAATTCCCTGTGTTTTGAAATCCCTCCTTTGAGCGCCAACATCACTCTTGATATTTCACCGCCGGAAGCGACTTTCTGAATTGGCTTCTCTTCACCACCTTTATTGGCCTTGAAGTATAAGCTGACATCATCTTTTCCATCGGCCAGTAAATCTTCGCTGGCTTCAATTTTAAACAACAGGGAAGCGTGAGGCATCAGCAATTCACTGAGTTTGTTTCCAGTTTCAACGCCTAGAATCTCAGCAGATTTTTGCCTTCCTTTGGTAAGGTCAGCAGCAAGCTTTTCCAGTTGGAGCTTTAGTTTTGCATTTTTAAGTCGGAGATCTTTAATCCGGTCTTCAAGACTGTCAAGTGAAGCAATCCTTTCATTCAGCTCATCTTTCAGTGCTATTAACTGATTTACTTCTGTGACACGATGTTTTTGTAGGAGTTGGTTTATACGATCAGTCAGTGACTCCAAATCAACGATTCTCTCCTCATCCATTTGAACAGATTGCTCATAATCGTCAATTTCCGCGCTTAAATCCTGAAGCTCGACGAGCACAGAGGAAAGCCTAGCTTGAAAGCCGTCTATTCTCGAGTTGGTTCCAGAAATTTTATTCAAGGAAGACTCAAGGTGGCGAATCAGAGCGACAACACTTCTATCATCATCGTCTAGATTTTGATAAGTGTTTCGGAGCGTACTTTTTATACTTCCTGCGTTATTCAGTGTGTTCAACTCGTCCTCGAGGCTTCCAATATCCAATCCAACCAATTCAATATCATTCAATTCGTTGAGCTGAAACTGAAAATAGTCCTCATCAAGTCGAGCCTTAGACTCTTCTTCTTCTGCCTGCTCAAGTGCTATGATTCCTTTGTTGTAATCTTGAAAAAGCTGCTTGTACTCTTGGACTAGTGTTTCTTGTTTAGCCACTTGATCTAAAACGGGAAGCAGGAAATTTCTTTTTCCGAGGAGTAGATTCTCGTGCTGAGAATGCAAATCTACCAGCCTTGAAGCGATGTCACTGAGTACTGGAAGGTTGACTGGAGTGTCATTGATAAATGCTCGCGACTTACCGTTGCTTGCTATTTCACGGCGGATGGTTATTTCCTCCTCAATATCTAGATCATGGAGGATGAACGATTCTTTGAAACGGTCCATATTGACTCTGAAAATGGCTTCAACAACACATTTTCTTTCGGGATCTTTGACTAAGCCAGAGTCAGCTCTTTGGCCTAAGATTAATCCTAAAGCACCTACAATAATTGATTTTCCAGATCCAGTTTCACCTGTTAGGACGGTAAGTCCAGGTTCTAGACAGAGCTCTAATTGATCAATGAGAGCATAGTTGCTAATGCTTAGGCGAGTTATCATTCGAGCAGGAATTACCCGTTCATCATTTTTTCATAATCCTGAATATTACCAGGATCAACCAATCTCAAGAGGTTGTACACTCTTGTCTTTTCTTCTACTGGAGCAGGAGTAAATAAATTGATTAACTCATCAACTTTGGGATAGAAAAAGATCTGCATATTGTAGGATGAAGGCTTTATTTGATGAATCCTCCTGAGAGCAAGAAGAGATTCAGAAATGTTCAATCTTGCTGTTTCTGGATCGTCAAACAACAAGTCAAACCCTTGTCTGTGGTAGCTGTAGAAGCAATCTCGAAGAGGAGCAAAGGTTTGATTCAATATGTTTTCTACTATCCAAAATCTATTTCTTTGTCCTTCGGATGATCTCCAGCCCAACTCACCAGCATTCTGAGCATTATTCACGATTTGCTGCGCCTTTAAGTAGTATGGAGTTCCGCCCTTCGGAGAGAATGAATCATAATCCATCCCGATAATCATATAGGCGTAATATGCCAATACTGAGCTTAAGTTATCACGGTGCTGATCCAATGAGAATTGAACGATTGTGTTTTCCAAGAAGTTAAATTGAAAGTCATTGTCATTCACGAAAAACAGAGGTGTCTTGTAATCAGAATTGTAAACTGGACGAGATGATTGTACTTGAATACTTCCTTTAAATGTGGTGATAGAAAGCTCTTCGAGGACGGTGATTTGCATGTTCACCTCAATTCTCTCTTCAAAGGAGAAATCATCGTTGGTCCATTTCCTATTGTTTAGGAATTCCTCAGCCGTTAGTTCCAAAGTCTCGAACACTTTTTGTTGAGCACTTTGAAGTTGAGGAGTTAGTATGGTGATGTTGCAATTAAGTTCCTGCGCAAAGCTGAAAGTAACGGCAAAGGAGAATAGGAGGGAAAGGGCAATAATATTTTTCATATCCGGCTAAGGGAAATTATCTTGTTCACAATGTCTGCAGCTGCTTCAGTCTTAGATTTCAACTCAAATTTACTCAATTTATTGTCGGGCTCAACCAATGTAATTTTATTGGTGTCATAACTAAAACCAGCGCCTTCATCTTCCAACGAATTTAAAACAATGAAGTCTAGGTTTTTCTTTTGAAGCTTAGATTTGGCATTTTCAAGCGCATTATTTGTCTCCAATGCGAAGCCAACTAAAAGCTGATTTGGCGATTTGCTTTTGCCCAAAGCAGCGAGAATATCCTGAGTTGGAATGAGCTCTATGCTCAGCTCAGCGGAAGATTTCTTGATTTTTTGATCTGCGATTGATTTGGGTTTGTAGTCAGCAACTGCTGCCGATAAAACGGCTATGTCCATACTTGAGAAACGTTTAGTACACGCTAAATACATTTCTTCTGCTGACTCAACATCTATCCGCTGAATCAGGGGATGATTGGTGCTTATTGAAGATGGCCCACAAACCAAATCGACCTGAGCACCTGCGTTTGCCAAGGCCTCTGCAATTGCGATTCCCATTTTCCCAGAAGAGCGATTTCCAATGAATCGAACGGGATCAATGCTTTCCCAGGTAGGACCGGCGTTCACGAGTGCCTTTTTTCCTGACAAGGGGAGGTGTTTACTCAGGTAATGCTCCAGAAATGATACTATCTCATCCGGTTCCTGCAATCTTCCTTTTCCACTCAATCCGCTGGCTAATTCACCTGTCCCAGGTTCTAGAATCACGTGGTTAAAACCTTCGAGGATAGCCAGGTTCTCTGTGTTTCCAGGATGTTTGTACATGTCTAAATCCATTGCTGGAGCGACAAAGACTTCACATTTCGCTGAAAGATAAGTGGCTAAAAGGAAATTGTCAGATTGAGCATGGGCCATTTTCGCAATGGTGTTGGCCGTGGCGGGAGCTATGAGGAAAAGGTCAGCCCACATGCCAAGTTCAACATGATTGCTCCAAGTTCCCTGCTCTTTGTTTTCTGTGAAATCGGAATAGACTCGATTTTCCGATAAGGTTGCAAGTGTAAGCGGAGTGATAAATTCTATGGCATCTTTCGTCATCACTACTTTGACTTCAGCGCCTTTCTTGACCAATTCTCGGACAATATAAGCCGCCTTGTATGCTGCAATGCTGCCGCACACGCCCAGTAGAACTTTCTTTTTATAAAGTGATGACATAATACCTATAAACAATAAAAGATGGCCGAAACCATCTCATATTCAATATCATTAAATTCAGAAAGATGATTAATCTTCGATGTTCGAATGCTCTGAACCTCGATTTTCTCTTTCTGGATCTCTCCAATAAATTTGTCCGTCGACCAATTCCTGAACAGCAATTGAATGCGGTTTAGGTAGTCTTTCGTAAAATTTAGAGATTTCAATTTGTTCTCTGTTCTCGAAAATTTCTTCCAAATTATCTTGAGATGAAGCGAATTCCTCCAATTTTGAGTGGAGTTCTTCCTTCATTTCTTTCGAAATTTGATTCGATCTTCTCGATAAAACGACAATAGTTTCGAACAAGTTATCGTCTACGTGACTGTAGAGATCTTTAGTGTTACGAGTGATTGTAGTCTTTGCTGCAATGCTGTTCTTGTAGTTCATTCTTCTACGAGATTTCCTTTTATTCGGTCAATTTCCTTCAAGCTATTTTTGAAGTAGCGCTCTGCTTCATCAAGACTTTTACTCTCAGGGTACGAGGCTACAAAATTATAATAAGATTTCGTAGTTTCAGTATATCTTTCTAATTTCTTGTCTTCAAACGAGTTTTCGGCCAGTAAAAAGCTTGATTTCACCATCAAAAACATCATTTCTTCACGGTGTTCGGTGTCAGGAAAATCTTGAAGAGATTTCTGAAGTGCAATCACCGCTGACTTATATCTTTCCGTTTTCGCGTACAATTTTGCGATTTCATAGGATTTTCGCTCAATTTTCTCCCTGAGCAAAGCAATCATATTGTTGCAAGAATCCTTCAAAGACGATTTCGGATACCTGTCCATGAACAGCTGAAATTCATTAATCGCCGTCCGAGTATCTTGCTGATCCAAAGAATATTTTGGTGAGTTTCTGTAGCTGCACATCGCCGCCATGAACAAACATTCTTCAGCGTATTTACTCTTGGGATAAGTCTTAACGAAATTCTTGAAGTAATAATTCGCCAAGTAGTAATCACTGATGCAATAGTGCGTTTGGGCGTAGTAGTAATAAACTTCTTCAGCTTCCTGGGTGCCGCGAACTAGGGCAATAAGGTCTTCGAATAGGGGAAGAGCACGGTAGCAATCTTCTTCTGCATAATATTCCTTAGCCGCAGCTAATTTTTCGTCCTTGCTACCTTTCTTCATAATCCTCCCGTAGTCGCTGCAGGAGTAAAATAAGGTTACAATAGATAAACAGAATAGAAAATGGCGCATTCTTCTTTTTAAATTATCGTGCAAAGATAATACTTTGAGATAGGGTGAAGCACAAAAAAGCTTAACGGATTAATTTTCTGTTTGTTATAGTTGAAACCCTGTTGGTAATTTTTTGTTGAGTACCTAGCTTCAATGCATTGAATCCCCTTACTTTTGCTAGACTTTGACATTCTTGTTAGCAATTGAAATCTCGCTACATTTGTCGCCTGATTACTGACATGAATTAAACTTGCGCCCTCGCGGGAGCTATAAAACTGAATGCCTTGGATATCTTTGAAAAGATTAAGAAAAATCGTGGACCACTTGGACAGCATGCAAAAGAATCGCACGGATACTTTACATTTCCGAAACTAGAGGGGCCAATTTCTAACAGAATGACCTTCAGAGGTAAGGATGTTCTTGTTTGGAGTATCAATAACTACCTGGGATTGGCAAACCATCCTGAAGTGAGAAAAGTAGATGCAGAAGCTTCTGCAGAATGGGGATTGGCGTATCCGATGGGTGCGAGAATGATGTCTGGTCAAACTAAATTCCATGAACAACTGGAAAATGAGTTGGCCGATTTCATGGAAAAAGAAGACGCATTCTTGTTGAATTACGGTTACCAAGGCTGTATGTCAGCAATTGAGGCTTTGGTAGATAGAAATGATGTCATTGTTTACGATTCTGAGTCGCATGCCTGCATGATTGACGGAGTTCGTTTGCACCTCGGTCAAAGATTCGTTTATCAGCACAATGATATGGAAAGCTTCGAAAAGCAGTTGAGGCGCGCCAAAGTGCTTACCGATAAAAGTGGTGGCGGAATTTTAGTCGTAACCGAAGGAGTATTCGGAATGGCTGGCGATCAAGGATTACTCGCCGATATTGTGAAATTCAAAAAAGATTACGGATTTAGACTTTTTGTAGATGATGCCCACGGCTTTGGAACCATTGGAAAAGATGGTAGAGGTGCTGGAGATCTACAAGGAGTGAACAAAGATATTGATGTTTACTTCGGAACATTTGCTAAGGCGATGGCTAGTATCGGTGCTTTTGTTGCTTCAGAAGAACATGTTATCGATTTCCTTCGCTACAATATGAGATCCCAAACTTTTGCGAAGTCATTACCTATGCCTATCGTGATTGGAGCCCTGAAAAGACTTGACATGTTGCGCACCATGCCGGAACTGCAAAGTAACTTGTGGAACATCGCAAAGGCACTTCAAAAAGGACTTACAGATGCTGGATTCAATATCGGAAGAACAAATTCCGCAGTAACTCCAGTATTCCTAACCGGAACTTTAGGTGAGGCTACAAATTTAACACTCGACTTAAGAGAGAATTTCGGAATTTTCTGTTCAATTGTTGTGTATCCGGTTGTTCCGAAGGGAACTATCATGCTTCGTCTCATTCCAACATCAGTTCATACCTTGGAAGATGTGAATTATACCATTGAAACGTTTAAAACGACTTTAGCGAAACTTGAAAACGGCGATTATGCCGCTGAGAAAATTGCTAGCTGGTCGTAAACCATACTTTTTACTAAAAGAACCCTCCCTGTGAGGGTTTTTTTATGGCCAATAATTTTTAAGCTTAGATGGTTTCAGATTCTAGACTTGAAATTATTCCACTTTTCAATCAAGTAAGAAACTCTGAATGTGATTGGCTATAACTAACTTTGGGTATGATACGATTCGTTTTCGCTATAATTTGTCTCTGTCATTTTACAGTGTCGTCCCAACTTGACCCTATAAAGGTTGTGCCTATAAATGATCCTGGCGATAAGTGGGCTCAGGATAAAAAGGGCAATTATCAGTTTCGTTATGACAATCACCAAGGCGCAATTATTGATGCTAAATCTGATAATATCATCGAGTGGGTGCGATTTACAGATCGGATTCATTCTGTCTGCTTTGAAGGCGACTATCTCTTGGTACAATCAGAATTTATGGGCTGCCTCTACAATTTCGATAGCCATGAATTGCTTTACAGTCAGCACCTCAAGGGAACAGTTGGACTCATAGATTCTAGAAAATCTCAAATCTATGTTGCCTATGAAAACAACTTGCATCTTCCCTACACCGGAGCACGCAGTATTCTGAATCAGTTAGAGGCAATAAACGCTGTGTTTAAGGTGGTCTCGCTAGAAGCCGAACTTTTAGACTCCTTGCCAATCACTGTAAGAATGCCCATGAAGATTTCATTTAAGGGAGATCTGGTCGAAATTGGCGGGAAGATGTTTTACGGGACGGTTAACGGTGGATCAAAGCGAGATAATTACTTGAAATTTGAAACCATCAATTTGAAGGAAAGAACCTCGACGATTGAAGATAGAATTGTGACGAATGAATATGTGGAAGAAATCAAACTTCCAAAGCCTGAGAACTGGTTCCACAACTGCATGATTGAAATTCTATACCATAGGCCCAGCGGTAATTTGGTTGTTTACGGTGGTGGTGCATCTGAAGGTGGAGCAGTAAAAGCGTGGAATACTAAGTCCGGCGATTTCATGTGGGGAATTAGTAAAGGCAATGATTTAAATCCCTTGCTTGGATTCTCTGAATCTGGCGAATTGTATGGTTACAAGTGGTTTGAATCAGATACCATCCCAGTGTCTGCAGATTATGCTTTGATGGACCAAATCAATGATGGTTCTGGGAATCCTCAGTATTTGAAGGTTTTAACAAAATTCGATCTACAAGAGAGAGAATTACTTCTGTTAAGTAAAACTGATCGTGACATGATCACTTTGGACTCTTTAAATACCTCCAAAATTGACCTTGATAATCAGTTTCAAGATTCCTTAATCTTCCCTGAAATTGAATTGTATTTCGACGCGGGGGCAATGAATTTCCAAGTATTCTATCCACCTACAAAAACACTATTGAATGTTTTGTGCTTTGACGGAGGCACTTGGATGATTCACGACAAGGATGGAAATTGGAAGGGAACAGCGAATAGCACTGAGAAAGTGAATTTTGTGAAAAACGGAAAGGTTTTGGATGAATCAGAATTCCTCAAGTACAAAGATGAGGACTTGATTAAATCTTACTTTCCGAAATGAAATAAAGAGCCGACTTTAATCTAGATTTAGAGTGCCGTCTCTACAAGCCCATTTTTTCCTCAAGACCCCAGCCCTCGAAGTGCGCGATTCCTAGAACCCTTTTTTCCTTGCAAGACCCCAGCCCTGAAAGGGCGTAATCTTTAGAATCAGTGGCCCCCTTGAAATCCAAGCCCTGAAAGGGCGGCATCCAAGAACCATTTTTTCCATCCTTTTTACTTGCCTCCCTCGACAAAATGCTCGGGAACCTTCCTTCGACAGGCTCAGGAACCTCCCCTCGGCAAGCTATTAGATTAGCATTCTGTAAAATCAGGTATTTTTATTAAGATATATCTGAAGAACCAGAGGAGGTAAGGAGAACTATCTCGGCAATTAAGTCAGGACTTATCCCGAGCATTAGTCCTTAAC
>Ga0222689_1000078_pt1 | contig 60021 bp, 60 predicted proteins | sample AntAcemetage1231_FD_179838 | JGI IMG/M metagenome (GOLD analysis project Ga0222689, IMG submission 179838) | Saline water microbial communities from Ace Lake, Antarctica - #1231 | ecosystem: Environmental > Aquatic > Non-marine Saline and Alkaline > Saline | place: Antarctica: Ace Lake...
TATTATCTTCCTTGTCGGCATATTGCACATTCAATCCAGGGCCGTGAATTTCTGCAACCGCTTTTTCAAATTCTTGAATAGATTGAGCATGATGCATAGCTCGGACGGCTTCCAACAAGCGATTCTCGTGTTTGGTATAATCCCACCACATCGAAACGGCGCTGCCTTCTCCATCAAATTCGAAGATATTTTGAACCAGAGGTCCGTGTGGGGTTTTTGTCACTTCAATTGATACATTCTCAGCATCTTTCACAACGATTTCAATGCTTGATTTTTGAAGATCGACCCAGCTTCCTTTGTATTTTACCTGCTTTCCGTCGGTCGAAATCTCTTCGCTATAAAAATCTAAATCGTCTTGTTCAAGCATGGTTAGTCCCCAAGCGTGATGTTCACTGTGACCAACTAGTGCATAGGGAATACCGGGGATATGATTCCCGTACAATTCAAATCCGGGATAGGACAGCTGGGTCTCATACCAAACGGATGGCATTCCGTGCCTCATGTGAGTATCGTTGCAGAAAAGCGGGAATCCAGATTTAGTTCTAGATGAAGAAACAGCCCAGGAATTACTCCCTTCGAACGGAGAACACGGCAAGAGCGATTGAATTTGTGCAAGTTTTGTGCTGATAGGAGAGAAATCAATTTCTGCACTGTCTTTTTGAACGGGGATATAAGGTTCTGTGCTGTAATGATTTAAGGCGATTCCGTTCAAGTAATCCTGTCCTAGGTTTTTCGAAATCCAATCGACAAGCGGATCAGTTCTTTGTCCAAGTGCAAAACTAAATGCCATGTAATTTGATATGCAAAAAGCATCTCGCACTTGGAAGGGTTCACAAGGGCTGCCCAGTAATTTAAATTCTGGAGGAAGTCGATCTTCGGCAATGAACAGGTTTATTCCATCCATATAGGCTTGAACTTCTTCTTGAATAGCCGCACTTGTAGATTTGGTAAAGCTTTCAAGCGCTTGATCAGCATATTCCCGCAATCCCATGGTGCAAAATAGTTGATCAACGGAGAGTAAGTCGGCCCCTAACATTTGACACAATCGAGCATCGCCAGCATGGCGCAGCAATTGCATTTGGAAGAGGCGTTCTTGAGCGTGGAGGTAGCCTAGTGCTTTGTATGCATCGTTCGCCGAATTGGCTTGAATATGTGGAATTCCAAATTCATCAAATTGGACTTTTACATTTGACTCAAGTCCAACTAAACTGATTTCACCATTATAATTAGGCAAGGAACGATTTAAGACTGTGTATCCTATTATAATTCCAGTTGCTAATAGAAGAATTATAACTAGGAGTAGATAAACCAGGAATTTTCTCATGAAGGCAAATTTGCACATTGAATAATCTTGGGTCAAAGTTCGGGTATTCAGTCCGAAATCAAGAAGCAAGTTTATTCAGCGACTTTCACAAACCTTTGCGGTAGGATTGTTATTTCACCTTCGAAATTAAGGGTATAGGATCCAGATTTCAAATGACTGATATCAAGTTTTGTCTGATTTTCACAAAGAGATTTCTTGACCAGTTTTCCTGAATTATCGTGAATTGAAACGATTGATTTGAACCCATCAGGAAGTTCAATGATGAGTGCGTTTGAACTGGGATTTGGGTAGATTTTGTAAGCTGAATTCTGCTCGTTTACAGCTGTGAATTGTTCTAAAACAAAAGTGGTGTCAATAGAACATAGATTGGCATCAATGAGGCTGATCGTGTATTCCCCAGGGCTTAATCCACCTGCTTCCCAAAGGCTGCTGTTGTTGCTCCAGCTGACTGAGTAGGGAGGGATTCCACCGCTGGGAATGAGCATCACATTGTTTTCTGAATCATAGGATCCTTGAACGATTTCCATTCCCATCTCCAAAGGCTGAGGAGACTCAATGAGAATCATCATTGAGTCACGACAAGTATTTAAATCAATCCAGTTAAAATTATAAGTGCCAGGAGAAACTGCATGTAGATGCGAGTATAGGGCTTGATCATCCCAAAAAAGTTCTAAGAAATCAACTAGATTCTCGAAAATAATTTCTCCAGTTGCAGTTTCATGGCAGGACGGGTTTGTAATTGCCAGTTCTAATTGGGTAGGAGGGTAGCTGCCGATTTCAAAGCTTAAAGTATCGAAGAATGCGCCATACGAATTTCCGATGGCGAGAATTGTAGCGTTGCTTGGACTGGTGATGCAAGAGCTCGTGTCGCCGGTTGACCAAAGCTGGGAGTGCATGCCGTTCACGCAAATTTCTATGCTATCATGCGTGCAGAGAACGAGGTTGTCGACTTCGAGGGAGCATTTCAACTTAAAGCTTTCGCCTTCTTTGAAACGGTAGAAACTGTCAACCTCCAATTCATAATAGACTTCATCAACTCCGCTTAGCCAGTGAATTTTTAGTGAGTCAATCGAAGAACAAGTATCGAGTCCTACAATTTCATACTGACTATTTTGCGTGAGGTAGGATTCCCCGCAGTAGGTGCGCCTTCTTTGTTGAACTCCACCTGAAAAAATATCCAATTGAGTTCCAATTCCATTTCTGTTGGACAGCACTCCTTGCAGGCCAATTTTAATGAAATGGTTTTCATTTCCTGCATTTTGCCAAATGCTAAAATTGCTGGGAGAAGCGTTGTGGTTCACAAGATCTACGAATCCATCATTGTTTAAGTCAAATATACCTGAGGCGTGTGTGATGGGAGCATCAGGAAACTCTTCGTTGATGCATCTTTCATTCATCTCCCCGTTGTTATTTTCAAAATAGTGGTTTGGATTTCCACCATTTATTCCTGAAGAACTGCCAACGTAGAGGTCCATATCACCATCGTTATCCCCATCCAACCAATTTGCGCCCCAACATTCATGAAACACTTGAACTCCAAGTGCCGGCGCATGATTCATGTATGAATTAGTCTCATTTGCCACCAATAGCGCATTCCCTCCAGCTGTATTCGTGATGTAAATATCTTCCAGTAGATCATTGTTCCAATCGCCTGGACTCGCAGACATTGCGTCAATTGTTATGTTAGCATTGGTTGCAAGCCCAACTTCTGTAAAGCTTAAGTCCCCATTGTTTTGGTACAAGGAGTTGGGATAAATTTTATCGTTGATGACATAGATATCTTGAAATCCATCAGAATTGTAATCAATGAATAGTGCTTGGAATGAAAGCTTAATTCCATCGTCAAGTCCAGCTGATATAGTGATGTCCGTGAAAGTCCCGTTCCCATTGTTCAGGTAGAGATGGTTTTTTCTGGCATAAGTGCTTTGACCTTGGAGATGATTGGCATATTTGCAGATGTATAAGTCTAAATAGCCATCGTTGTTTACATCTCCCCAAGAAAGGCCCCAGTTTTCAGTAGCTTCTTGCACAATTCCTGCGGATGAGCTAACGTCAGTGAGGCCGAGGCTTCCGTTATTGCGGTATAGTTTAACGCCATGATTTAGGAGGGAAACAGCAAGGTCTTCATCACCGTCATTGTCATAATCCGCCCAAACGAGTCCTTTAACTTCATAAGGGAAGTAAAGGCCCAAATTCTGCGGCACAAAAATTCCGTCTTGATTGATAAGTAATCTGATGTTCGTGTTCTTACCACCTATGGTTAAATCATCCCAGCCGTCATGATTGACGTCAAAGCAACTCAAACCACAGCCAAACAATGTCCCGCTTAGTGTAATTTGATTGAAACCCTGATTAAGTACAGGATTGAATAGCTGTGAATGTGTTAAAACAGGCAGTAAAAAGAACCACGAAATGAACATGGCCCTCATAGCTACTTGGTTAAGGTATTCTGAAATTACACTATTTCAGTCTAACTTAAACATCTGAGAACAAATAAATTAGAAGATTATACGTGGAAGTACTGGAATTAGGATTTTAACATTGGCTTCTGCCTTTTCCATTGGTGTTGACCGTTAGGGCTAACACAGAGGTCAAGGGGAATGTCATATTTATCATTGTCTGAGATGGACTCAACAGCAGAAAACAGAGACACTCCGATTTTCAGTGCGTTTGGAATTCGGCTTAAGAAGCGATCATAATAACCGCCGCCATAACCCACACGATAACCGTTTGAATCGAAGGCCAAGAGAGGAACCAAAACGACATCAATTTGTGATTCATCAATAAACGAGGGCTCTTCGGGTTCAAGAACACCAAATGAACGTTCATGCAGCTTGGTATCCATAGTATATTCGCTGCTGAGCATTTCCCGGTTTGGTTTTACGATTGGGACACAGAGTTTTACGCCCCTGTGCAACGCTATTCGAATCATAGGCCATAAATTCAGTTCACCCTTTTGAAGAGAGGGAAGAAAGGTGTGGACGTAGCGCACGTCTCGGGGTATTAGATTTAGTAATCGTCTATTCACTTCATGACTGAGCTTGGCATGCTCTTGTTCCGATAGGCGGAGCCTTTGCGATACAAATTCCTTCCTAAGTTCTGTTTTTGTCATAATCCAAAAGGCATATTTGGTAATAATCCTTTTGCTGCACCAGCCATTTCGGCTTCATTGACTTTTTCAGCCTTCTCCATACAGCGATTGAACGCAGTGAGTAATGAGTCCTCTAAAGCTTCCTTATCGTCCAATAGAGATTCAGGAATTGAGATGTCTTTTAGTTTTCTATTTCCATTCATACAAACTTGAATTCCATTGAATTCTGCATCTACGCTAATGGACTCAAGCCTTAGTTTGCTTTTTGCCACCTCTTCCTTCATTTGTTGAATCTTATTGAACATATCTCCGAACATATCTGATTATTTTATTCCTCGTTGCTTTTTTATTGTTTCGTAGGCGTCTTGGAGCTTTTGGAATTTGACTTTAGCGGCGTCTTCATGTACCTTTCCAAGTTCTCTCACTTTGTCTGGATGGTATTTCTTTGCCATGCGTCGATAAGCCTGTTTGAGTTCAGTATCGCTGGCTGATTCATCGAGCTCAAGCACTTTATAAGCATCGGCGCTATTCTTGACAAACATAGCTTTAATTGACTCGTAATCTTTGGAGCTTATACCCATGTATCCCGCTATCTTCTCGATTTCGGACAGCTCAGAAGCAGCGACTTCGTTGTCAGCATTAGCTATTCCGAAGAGAAACTGCAGCAATTGCAATCTGACTGGATGCTGCATATAGAATCGCACCTGTTCAGCAACTTGTTTAACTGGAATATCCTTCTTGAGCAGATCTTTCAGGATGAGCATTTGCTGGGTTGCTATCTCTTGTCCGAACTGACGGATATAAAATTGCTTTACATAGTCCAATTCAGATTTTAAGACTTTACCATCTGCCTTCATTACAGAGGCGGAGAGAACAAGCAGACTAGCAGCAAAATCTCCGGCAGAGGTATTGTGTCTCCTTGAGGTCCTAATGTTTCCTTGACCGGGTTCTGATTTATCGTCAAAAAGGGTTCCAAATGCAATTCCAAGTAAAGCACCGATGGGTCCACCTACTGCCCAGCCAAGCGCTCCACCAATCCATTTGCCATACGCCATATTATAACTTTTTACGAAAGTACAAATAACAAAAAAACCTCAGCGATTTGCTGAGGTTTTAAGCTTTTTTTATGATTTCAGCAGACTACTATTCGCAGCCCATAGTACCGAATCCACTAACCTCTACGAAGTCAGGATCTTCATCTTCGCCTTCAAAGAACAAAAGTCCTTCGATTCCGAAGTAAGTACCATTGAATCCCATACTTGCTCCGCTAACAGTTAATTCACCAGAGTTAGAAAGGTAAACTCCGCCATCATTGCCTTGGAAGCTAACTACCCAAGCAAAAGCGAAATCAGTCCAATCTTCCTCATCTGACTGCGCGTCAAAGAAAGGGATAACCTCATAAGATTCGTTTCCTAGTTCATCTGTATAGATGAAGTAGTAAGCAAAACCTTCGAAGAAATCGAATGGATCAGCATCCTCATCATCGAAATCACCATTTTGTAATGCTTCAAAATCACCGGCAAAACCGATAACTCCAGCAACATCGCCAAAATCGTCACCTCCGAACATTCCACCGCCGAGTGCTTCTTCGCCAGCAGCGAAACATACAGCGAAGTCAATGTTGAGCGTTGTATTACCAACTACAACAGTTCCTCCACCAGCACCAAGGCCTGAAGAAGGCTCCGATAGGATGATTAAATTGTCATTTTCTGCGAAATAAACCGCTTGACCACCATTGCTAGTAGCAAAGTTAAATCCCGGTCCTGGGTTAGCAAAAGTGAAAGACTTTGCTTCAGGATTCGCAACATCAAATACAATTACCTTATCCATGGTTTTGTTGTAAACGCCAAACTTTGGAGTTTTACGAGCCATATCAAGGATTTCTTTTTGCTGTTTCTTATCAGTAATTTGATTACTGGAAACAGGCTTAGCACCTCCGTTAAAACTTTCTTTAGAGCAAGAAACAAGGAGTCCCGCTGCAAATACAGCGAGAACTCCAGTCTTAACGACCGATGCAAACTTCAATTGGAAGATATGCATGGTTTTCAATTTTAATTACTATTAGTTAAATAACCATCCAAGACGGAACTGAGCGATAACGTTCGGTCCGATTTGGAATGAGCTTGTGTTGTCAACCTTACCCTCAACATTGTCAGGGTTTGGATCGAAACCTTCATACTCAGTCTTGTTCATCAACGGAGAGTCTAAAGCAAGACCAAATCCGATTTCAGTTCCAAGATACAAATGTTCTGCGATATAGTAATCGAAACCAGCAACACCGTTAATACCTAAGTTCAAAGAACCGCTCTTGTTAGTTGTTGTAGCAACGTCATCTTCATTGATTTGCATTTCTTCCTTATCAGTGTTAGAAGTGAAACCAATGTTTACATACGCACCCACATACGGAGACAGACGATCTGTTCCAGCCATATGCTTTTCAATACCTGGTGCAACAGAAATAGAGAAAGAACTGCTCTTGTCTTTTGTTTCTAGTGCATCAATGTCAGAATCTTCATCTTGAGTAATAGTGGTCTCATTCATGAAGCCAAGGAATACAGTCATTCTAAGTGCTGAAGTTTCAGACTTCCAAGAACGACCTTTAATGCCTACAATAGATATAGGACTTCCACCTAGTGGGGCTAGACTAACTTCTAAGTTCTTCTCTCCACCTACTGGCTTGTACTGGGCGTCAGCAATTGTGATCGCTCCAAGAATTAAGGCAAATGCCAATGCAACTTTTTTCATGTTTGTAATAGTTTTGGATTACGAAGCAAAGAAAGAATAAGTTCAGCTATGTCCGACTACGGGAAATAGCGTATTTGTTCACAGTAGAATGTTGGAATAATAACATTTTAAGCGGATTTACCAACTTCCGCCAGCCCCACCACCACCGAATCCACCGCCTCCGAATCCACCAAAACCACCTCCGCCAAAACCTCCACCACGACCGGTGAACCCTCCGTAACTACCTCTATGACTGCGACCTGTGTTCGAGAGAAGCCAGAAGGCTGCCCAGAATCCGAGATTATTCACCTTGGAGTATTCTCTCACTTTGAATGAGAAAATTAAAAACATGAAAAGAAAGAATGCTATGATCACAATTGCACCTGTGACAGCACCTTTTTTCTTTTCTGCAGCGATATTTTCTGAATAAACAGTTGAATTATACTCCCCAGAAGCCAAATCTATAATCACATTCGTAGCTTGATCCAGTCCAGAATAGAAGTTTCCCTTGCTGAAATTAGGAATTAATTCATTTTCTACGATTTTAAATGCAGTGATGTCAGGTATAACTCCCTCCAGTCCATATCCAACCGCTATATACGTGTGTCTTTCACCCTGACCACCTGTCGGCTTAACTAAAATGACTATTCCATTGTCCGTGTCTTGTTGACCAACGCCCCAGGCATGGCCAAGCTCTGTAGCAAACTGGCCTTTGTCCATACCACAGAGATCAGGAACGATAGCAACAACTATTTGATTGGAACTAGACTTGGCAAAAGCTACGAGCTTATTGTTCAATTGTGCTTGTTCATTCGAAGACAAAACCCCCACTTCATCATAAACTAAGCGGGAATTATCTTTAGCAGGAAAGCAATCTTGAGTGTATCCACTAGTCGAAAGTAGAAGGAAAATTGAACTCGCTATATAATATAGGTATAACTTCAAAACTTTGATTTGTTCAAATCGCCCATGCTAATTTCATTGCTGAGCTCATTTCTATCGTCTGATTGGTATGGAAAATGTACCTTCAATTGCTCTCCAACAGCAAGTATTCCCGCTTCAATTCCTTCCAACAACTGGTTTTCAATGAAACGAGACTTCATCATTTCTTTGGTAGAGTCCCAGAAATCAGCACCAACAAGCTTATTGATTCCAGCATCTCCGAGTATGGCGAACTTCTTATCGATTGCAGCTAGGTAAATCAAGACCCCATTTCGAAGCTCTGTTTTATGCATTTCAAGTGCTTTGAAAATAAAGGCAGCATGATCAAGCACATCTTCTTTGCAGTGATCTTCAAGATGTACCCGAATTTCTCCTGATGTATTGAGTTCTGCTTTGGCGATTGCCTCTACTAATCTTTTCTGTTCATCTTCCCCGAAGATGTCATCAACTATCATTCGTCAAAATTTACTACTGGCACTTCGTCAGCTCCTTCTTGAGCTTCGAACATTTCTCGCTTAGAGAAATCTTCATCGCTTACCCAAGAGAGGGCTTTGCTTTTCCAGAATCCTCGAACATGTGAGTTGTAGCTTTTTACTGCTTCATTGTAGCGCTGTCGTGCCACATTGATTCGGTTTTCTGTTCCTTCCAATTGAACTTGGAGGTCCCTAAAAGCTTGTGTAGCCTTGAGCTCCGGATATCTTTCTACAGTTACAAGCAGTCTTGAAAGTGCTGAACTTACTCCTGCTTGAGCTTTTTCAAAAGCTTTGAAACTCTCCGGAGTCATGTTTTCAGCATTTACATTAATGCTAGTGGCATTTGCTCTTGCTTCAATAACTTTCGTCAGTGTTTCCTGCTCAAAATCGGCAGCACCTTTGACAGTATTCACCAAGTTCTGGATTAAATCTGCCCTTCGCTGGTAAGTTGATTGTACATCACCCCAAGCCTGATCAACCTCTTCTTGATACTTTACCGAATTATCAAAAACTCGTGTTCCATACATGTAGAACAATCCAATACTCAATAATACTGCTAACAACAGGCCGCCAAGGCCTATGCCTAAATATTTCATTTCTTTTTAGATAAATGTTATTTTATTAATTCAACACTTCTTTTGATGAATTTAGTCAAGGAAGATCCTTGAAGCATTCCTTGTGAGAGTAAGGCTAAATCGCACATTTGTTTGATTAGATCAGATTTGCGATCTGCATCTTTTTCATCAGCCAATTGAACAATGAGCTTATGATTAGAATTAACCACCAAATTGTAATTCTCAGGCATGTTACCGAAGAAATTCATGCCGCCACCACCTGCCGCTTGTTGCTCCTTCATTCGACGCATGAACTCTGATTGAGTAATAATCATTGGCTCATCAGTATCGTCCATGGCTTCAAAACTCACATTGAATTTAGCCTTGTCAACTGCGTTTTCAATGACTGGTTTTAGCGATTCTTTTTGAACATCACTGAGAAGCTCTGCTCTTTCTTCATCTTTCTTAATCAGCTTGTCGATAGTGTCTGCATCTACCCGAGCGAATTGTAAATTATCCTTCTTCTGCTCCAATTTGGTCATAAGGTGACTTACCAGTGGACCTTCTAACTCAATGACTTGATAGCCTTTCGCCTTAGCTCTTTCTATATAAGGATGTTGTGCCTTAACGTCTGAGCAGTACAATGCTATAGTTTTTCCGTCTTTATCGGTTTGATTTTCTTTTATGCTATCTATATATTCTTCAATGGTGAAGTACTTTCCATCGGTATTCTTGAAAAGCATGAAATTCTCAGCTTTCTCGTAGAATTTATCCTCTGTGAGCATTCCGTACTCGATGAACATTCTGATATCGTCCCATTTCGATTCAAAATCTTCCCTGTTTTCACGGAACATAGAATTTAGCTTGTCGGCGACCTTCTTCGTAATGTGACTTGAAATTTTCTTCACGTTGCCATCTTCCTGAAGATAAGATCTCGAAACATTCAATGGAATGTCTGGGGAATCAATAACTCCATGAAGAAGAGTCAAGAAATCAGGAACGATGTTCTCTACATTATCAGTAATGAATACTTGATTGCTGTAAAGACTGATTTTATTTTTCTGTAATTCAATATTCTGCTTGAGCTTTGGGAAGTATAGAACTCCTGTTAAGTTGAATGGATAATCAACATTCAAGTGAATGTGGAACAAAGGATCTTCGAATTGCATAGGGTAGAGCTCCTTGTAGAAACTCATGTAATCCTCTTCAGACAACTCATTCGGCATCTTGGTCCAGGCTGGATCAGGATTATTAATGATGTTATCTACAGTAATAGATACTTGCTTGATCTTGCCTTCTTCATCTTTTTCTCCTTCAGGACTATCAATCATTTTAGATCGAGTTCCGAACTTCACGGGTACAGGTAAGAATTTGCAATATTTATTTAGGATAGATGAAATTCTTTCTTCCTCCAAGAACTCCAAAGCATCCTCAGCAATGTGAAGAACGATATCCGTTCCTTTGGTCTTCTTGCTGGTTTCTTCAATCGTATAGTTTGGAGAACCGTCACAGCTCCATTTTACTGCTTTCGAATTGGCGCGCTGTGAGCGACTGATTATTTCGACGTTAGCAGCGACCATAAAGGCGGAATAGAATCCCAATCCAAAATGACCAATAATAGAATGCTTGTCTTTAGCCCCCTCGTATTTCTTTAGGAATTCTTCAGCTCCAGAGAAAGCGATTTGATTGATGTATTTATCAATTTCTTCGGCAGTCATGCCAATTCCATTGTCTCGTATGGTAAGCAGCTTCTTTTCTTTGTCGAGAATTACTTCTACCAACGACTTCTGTTCGTCAACCTTTAATTCTCCTAGACTGCTGAGTGTTTTAACTTTCTGAACAGCATCTACTGCGTTCGAAACAAGCTCTCTTAAAAAGATTTCATGGTCAGAATACAAGAATTTTTTAATGATAGGAAAGATGTTCTCGGTTTCTACATGAATGGTACCTTGTTGCATGTTAATATTTTTATTGTGTTAATAGATACTAGCTATAACAAGCGATGTGCCAGCAGATAGAAATATGACAAAGTGTCGAAATTGAACCTTTGGATTCAAAAACTTGTCATGTTTTTCTGTGTGAGTAGTCTTTTTGTCATACCTTCTCTTCATGTGCACGGTCTATACCTCAATTCATCAGAGCGAAGAATGGCCATTAATACTGATGGCGAATAGGGATGAATTTTATAACCGTCCAGCCACAACTATGGATTGGTGGCCTGAGAATGATTTGCTCGCAGGTCGTGATGAACTGGCAGGAGGAACATGGCTCAGTGTAAATAAGAATGCAGAATTCAGCACGGTTACCAATTACCGCGATGCAGATGCCTCAAAGCCGAATGGATTGAGCCGGGGAGCGCTTCCAATACTTGCCTTGACAGATCCAAATTTCGAGTCACAACTCCAACAAAACTTTGAAAAATACAATGCTTTTAATCTACTTGTATATAAGTCTGGAAAGCTCTTCTACTCCTCGAATGTGAATGGATTCAAGCAGGAAATTGTTCCCGATGGAATTCATGGATTGAGTAATGCATCATTGAATACAGCATGGCCTAAAGTGACGAAGGGAAAGCAATGGCTTCTAAATGAGTTGGGCCAAAAGACATTCAGTATGGACAGAGCTCTTGCATTTTTAGGAGATAAAGAAATCGCTGACGATCATCATCTTCCCCTAACAGGAGTGCCTTTGGAATGGGAAAGGCAATTGTCTGCAATTAATATTGATTATAAGAATTACGGGACGAGGGTGAGTACGGTTCTAGCTGTAAGTGCCGAGTCTGAAGTGGTTGTGGTTGAATTAGATAGAGCCAATAATCAGCAGAAAGAGTATCAATTCAAGCTGGAATCATCATTTTGAAGATTTACATTTATTTTCCTTAGATCGAACTCAATGAAAATATCATTGATTCTAATGATTGCGCACTGTACAATTCTGAATTATCATTGTAGTGTAGAATAGAGGATGTTGATAGGAGAGTAGGGGAATCGGGGATTCTGCATTGAAAGTGGTTATACTATATAACAACTATACTTACTTACATTGCTTAGAAGGCGTTTACTGCGGTAGATGCCTTTTTTTTTATTTGAATCAAGTAATGGTCGATAATTCTCTTCATGATGAGCTTTGCGTTAGAATTAGTTTGATTATTAGTAAGTTTAAGATTCGAAACTTCAATATGAAAGGAGAGTTCGGGCGAAATTGAAGGGTTAGTTTACTTCAATTCATTTAAAACCAAACCACTATGAAATTAGGAGCTTTTTCTGTTAGCCTCAGTGTGAAAGACATCCAAGTGTCTCAGGCGTTTTATGAAAACCTTGGATTTTCAGTATTTGCTGGAGATATCGAGAAAAATTATCTCATCATGAAAAATGGCAATGCCTTGGTGGGATTGTTTCAGGGCATGTTCGAGGGCAATATTTTAACTTTTAATCCAGGCTGGGATGAAAACACGAAGAAAGTTGAGCGATTTGATGATGTCCGAGAGATTCAAGCTCATCTTAAAAGCAAGAATGTGAGCCTCACCACTGATGCTGACCCTTCGACCAATGGTCCGGCGAGCATTACGATGGTTGATCCGGATGGAAATATGATATTGATCGATCAGCATGTGTGATTGAATCCGGAGTATGGAGCTATCAAATCAAATAGCTAAGCATTTGCGCGATGTTCACTTTGGTGGGAATTGGACATGTTCCAATCTGCAAGATCAGCTCAATGATGTCTCGTGGCAAGAATCGACAGAAAAGATTGATTCCTTCAATACCATTGCTCAGCTTCTTTTTCACATCAATTATTTCGTGGAGGCTGTTTTAGGAGCACTGGAAAAGGGAAAACTCGATGCCCACGACAAATTTAGTTTCGATTGCCCGAGGATAAATTCAGAATCGGAATGGCAAAGCTTAAAAGATAAAGCTTGGGAAGATGCTGAGAACTTAGCCATCCATCTAGAGCAATTCCCGGAAAATGACTTGAATAAGGTTTTCATAGATGAGAAATACGGCAATCACTTCAGGAACTTTCATGGATTGATAGAGCATTGCCACTATCACCTGGGGCAAATTGTTATTCTAAAACAAGTCATTCGAAATTCAAAAGCTTGAATTGCATTTGCAGCAATCCAGCATAAAAAAAGGAGCCTCATTGCTGAGACTCCTTCAATACTCGGGATATTACATCTTGCCTTTCATCATTTTGTTCCAATAGAGATAGGGGAGTCCGTATTTCTTTAGAATCCACATGCTCCATTTTTCTTTGGTTGTATCAACGAACTTACTCAAGAAAGGATCCGAGTCTCTTACATTGTCGTACTTGAATTCTGCGAGGACCATTTTTCCATATCCTGTAACTATCGGACAACTAGAGTATCCCGAATAGTGCTGAATTCCAAGGTGTTTGCTTTCTAGAAGGGTTAAAATATTGTCAACCACTACTGGGACTTGCTTGCGAATTGCGGCTCCTGTTTTAGCGGTGGGTAAATTCGCCGCATCGCCCAATCCAAATACATTCGGATAGGTGTTTTGCTGCAAGGTGAATTTATCGACATCAATCCAGCCTTTTGCAGGTCCATCTTTCAGTGAAAACGGCGAGTTCTTTATAAAGTCTGGTGCTGATTGTGGGGGCGCTAGATGTAGCATGTCATAAGGCATAACTATATCCGCAGCCCCTTCAATACGTTCATTTAATCCGTCACTTTCTGTGATCACGCATTGATTGTCGCCCGGCTTCGCATACCTGAAATGAATTTCTTTTTTGGATGCATCAATGGCTGTTGGAGCATAGAAATACTTGGTAATTATATTCCGCTCATGAATGATTTTGTTCAATGTGTCGGCAAAGACTTTTACCCCAAAGATAACCGACCCAGGAGTAGCATAGACCACATTCGTCTTATCCCTCACACCGGATTTTCTAAAGTATTCCTCCGCCAAATACATGATTTTTTGAGGAGCGCCGCCACATTTGATTGGAGTAGTCGGTTGAGTGAATACAGCATTTCCACCTTTGAAATTTTTCAGTACTTCCCAAGTGTATTCTGGGTCGGTGTAATTGCTGCAAACGTTTTCTTTTTCGATGGCATCTTTAAGTCCAGGTAAAGCGTCCAAATCAATTTGAATTCCTGGAGAAAGCACGAGGTAATCATAGCTAAACTCATGATTGTCGCGGGTAAAGAGCTTGTTGTTTTCCGGTTCAAAACGATCAACATATTCTTTAATCCAATCAACACCTGATGGGATTACAGAAGACTCTTCCCGTATCGTTTTCTGTAAATCATATGTTCCCGCTCCAACCAAGGTCCAAGCAGGTTGATAAATATGCTTTGTAGATGGTTCGAATAAACCAATACTTAACTCTTTTTTCTTGTTTTTCAGTTGAGCAGCGACCATGATTCCTCCGGTGCCGCCTCCAACAATTAAAACTTGATAATGCTTTGCCATAATCATTCAATTTGTATAGCTCAAACTTAGTCCAGTTCAAGCCCATTTAAAGTGATGTATGTCACTTTAATCTGTGATGTTGAGCGTATTGAGGGCTATTTTACCGCGGTGTAATTTTACTTTTTCAAGTTGTTCCAATTTTTTCAGGGATCGGGAGACGACTTCTCGCACAGAGCCTATTTCTTCGGCAAGTTCAGAATGCGTGATTCTCAATTCGACCGTTTTGTTTGTGGTGGCAAGATCATTTAGATGATTCAAGATTCTGTTTTCTAAACAATCCCCCGAATTCCAAATGGTATCAAGCAGTTTATCTAAGACCTTTTGATGGGCGCGCTCTTGAAACATCCTCCATGCTGGATACTTGCAAATCCATGATTTACTAGCTTCAAAAGAAACCAGAAGCAAGAGGGATTCAGATTCTGCAATGAATTTAAATTCTCGCTGCTTTCCTTCGACCAGCGGTAAATTCAATGTTTCTCCAGATAAGGCACGGAACAATAGGAAGTAATGATTTCTGATGTTTTCCAAGGCCTTGATGTTTCCTTTGAGCACAATAGCATAGGAATCATCAAGCTGTGTTGTGTTAATTTTCTCCGAAGTATTGAGTTCAATAAACGATCCGCAAAGCAGCAACTCAGCGCGAAGTTCAGGGCAGAAATCGGGAAACACGGTTTGAAGTAAATTCTCCATCATCTTCTAAATCAGCCATGAAGATGAGGAAACCCATAAGGTTCTACAGTAACTTAAATCACTTAGCAGGCAGAATTAGAACTTCAATAGCTTATTCAAGCCATAGCGCATCTGTCCAACGAAATGCTGGGGAAATTCTTGATCGCCTTCAAATCCTAGTTTAATATCGCGGCCGTCGTGGGGAATTGAAGCCGTTCCAAATATGTAATCCCAAATGGCGAGGGTGATTCCAAAATTCATCCCTTTCGCTCTATTGGGAGGTAAGTCATGGACGTGGTGCCAAATGTGCATTTCAGGGCTATTGAATATGTACTTCATGAAAGGACCAATTCCCCAAGCTCCAACCGCTCCAGCGCCTAGCACAATCACAACATATGACATAGGATCAACAACAGGAATAGATTCGAGATAAAGGAAACTGAAGAACACACCAATAATTGCTCCTGTGATTTGTCCATCTACCCTAAAATTGGAATGGTTGTAATGTCCCCAAGCCAAAGTGAAAATGTGGATGAGGAAGAAATCATGAAGTCCAATGCCTAGTAGAGCTAGAGGTATGTACTCGATACTTCTGTAGACCACGGTTTCCATCCAGTGGTAGCGAAGATGAGCGGCAAATCCCATTTCTTTTACGCTGTGGTGCACCTTATGGAATTCCCACAATCGAGGAGAAAAATGCAGCAAGCGGTGTGTCCACCATTGAACGAAGTCCCTCACAATCAATCCCGTAAGCAGAATCGCCCACATCGGCCAATTGGTCATTGGGTTCACCGCAGATAAATCTATTCCCGAAATTTTTTGGACCAGTGAATTGAAGAAGTCGACTACCAGACTTGATGATGCGTGATAGATAATTAGCGAAAAGAAAAAGAAGTTGAAGAACATGTAAAAGAAGTCCAACCAAAAGTCTTTTCTAAATCGGGATTGCTTTTCCCTCCACGGTTTAAGTAGCTCTAAACCAAAGAAAAAGGCGGAGACTAGGAGCAACATCCAAAAGTAGTTGTGCCATATTCCGCCTTGATTATTAAATGTTATTTCATTCCAGAGATACGAAGCGTAGCCTTGATACGCATTGATGATGATTTCAATTCCCTGGTTCATATCGATTGATTTTACTTTGCCGGCTAGCTGTCTTTAGCCGATTTATTTGCTTGGTCTTTTTCATGCGCTTCATAAAGCTCATAACCACCTTTTAAATTGTAAACTTCCATGAATCCCAACTTGTTCATGATTGCCATAGCATTTGTGCTTCTTCGCCCAGACTTGCAATAAACTATTACGGGAGCGTTTTTATCCATCTCAGAAACTCTTTTCTTGAATCCCTGCTCTGTAACGTCATTATTCATAGCTCCTGGAATGATCCCTTCTTCGCATTCTGCGAGAGTTCTAACATCCAACAGGACAGCAGATTTATCAGCTATTAAAGACTTCATTTCTTCGATATTGACGTCTTTCATGATTGCTGCTTTCTCAACAACTTCTGCTGGAACTGCAGATTGAACTTCAGCAGCAGGCTCATCACCAGAACAAGAAATGAAAACTGCGCTTGCTAGAGAAGCAAAAATTAAAAATGCTATTGATGTGATTTTCTTTGACATGATTTTTAGTTTGATGCTATTTCTACGATTTATTCGGCATCAAAGTTCATCAAAAATAAGATGCCTTTAATCAAAGAGACGTAACATTTGTTACCTTCGACCGGGAGATTAGAGAAAAGGAAGATGAACATCACAAACGGTGCTGTAGTTATAGTTTTTACTTGGTTGTTATTTATGCTGTCACACAGTTGGTTAGCATCGGAATGGGTCAAGGATTATCTTGTCAGGCTAATTCCAAGCTTGAAATTTGCCTATCGTCTGGCCTATAACATTCTTTCTCTAGCTTTTGTAGCAGCCCTGCTTTACTTCCATTCTAGGATTATCAGTCCAGATCTAATCCCTGAAAGTCAAATTCTAGATATCATCAGCTATGTACTGTTAATTTTGGGCTTTTGGATCATTTATCGCTCATTGATATCCTATAATTTTAGCGAATTCGTTGGTCTGGTTCCTTCTGGAGATTCCAATCAAAGCCTTGTCACTTCGGGAATGAATAAATGGGTGAGACATCCGCTGTACTTGGGCAGTACACTTGTTTTTTTATCACTATTTCTCATGTTCTCAAGCCTAGATGTGCTTCTCAGTTTACTGTTGAGTGTGCTGTATATATGGATTGGGTCGAGGTTTGAAGAGGTGAGATTGAAAAGAGTATTTGGTAGTGCTTATCAAAAGTACCAGAAACGAACTCCCGCCTTTGTCCCCAGAAATCCGATTTCTTTTTTCAAATCGATGTTCAATTGATCGTCCAATTCAATTGGTTGATTTTTGAAATAAAATTGCAGTATAGATTTAACAATTCACAGAAAATCAATAAGATATAGCCGAATACATGTCAGAATTTCAAAATATTACAGCTATAAATATTGCCCTATTTCCCGATCTGAAGAGTAAGGAGGAATTATTGGCTTGTGGTTCAAGTTTAGAAGGTCATGGTGGAGTGAGCATAATCAAGGAATCGACTGCTCAAGCGCACATCACACTATGGATGGGCTTGGTGAATCCTGAAGATTTGAAGGAGGTGCTGAATTGGATCAAGACCTTCGATTTAAAAATTATTCTTCACGAGAATAAATTGGTGCTAACTGAGGGAGGGAGTCGCTCAGACTTGATCCACCTAACTTTTGAGGACTCTGATCTGATAGGTTATTTGCACCGAACAATTCACGAGCGAATGGGTTTGATGCGATCGACGGCCTTGGCAAAACCTGAAATGTTTGTTGGTGAAGGGATATCTAATTCCACATTGACCTACTGCGACGAATTCCATGAAAAGCACAGCCAAGGCAATCATCGCCCCCATGTGAGTATTGGCTATGGCGACTTGCCTAAAACGGAGTTTTCAGCACTGGTCTTCGACCGAGTAGGGGTTTACCAACTTGGCAATCACTGCACTTGTGCTAAAAACCTACTGCTTTAATGAGGCAGTTTGTGGCGAATTAAACCGTAAACGAAGGTTCCTAAAATCGCACTCAAAATAACAATGAGGAAGGCCGAAGCTCCGTGTCCGACCACGATGAACATTGGCCCAGGGCAGGCACCAGTCATAGCCCAACCAATTCCGAATATTATCCCGCCAATTAAGTAGCGAGCTGTACTTTTATCTTTTTCGCAAAGGACAATTTCTTCACCGGCTAAGTCTTTCATTTTTCTTCGTTTAATGATTTGGACGAAGACAATCCCAATGGCTACTGCTGATCCGATCACTCCATACATGTGAAATGCTTCGAACCTAAACATTTCAAATATTCTATACCAGGAGATGATTTCTGCTTTGCTCATCATCACACCGAACACAACTCCAAGAATTAAAAATTTAAGGTATTTCATAGTTTCTGATGATTAAAGTTGAAGGAGATAAGGGAGAATGATGAATGTGGTGAAAAGCCCTCCAATAAAGAACCCAACCACTGCAATTAAAGATGGAAGTTGAAGATTACTCAAGCCGCTAATGGCATGGCCTGATGTACATCCGCCTGCATAACGAGCGCCAAATCCAACAGCAAAGCCTCCAATCACCATCATAACGAAGCCTTTTATTGTGAAGATTGATTCCCAAGAAAATATTTCGGCAGGCACAAATTCTGAACCGGGATTTGATAGGCCATAGGAGCTAAGTACATCTTTTGTAGCATCAGAAATTTGAACAGCGTCATCGGGACTTAAATACTCCGCAGCTATGAATCCACCAATTACGCTTCCGCCAAGGAAAACTAAATTCCAGATATCTCTCTTCACATCGATTTTAAAGAAATCACTAAACTTTCCTGCACCTCCAATGGCACACATGGTTCTGAAGTTTCCGGATACCCCGAAACTCTTTCCAAAATACATGAGGAGGAACATTATGATGGCTATTAGCGGTCCGGCGACATACCAAGGCCAAGGCTGAGATAAGAATTCTATCATTTTAATTGTGGTTTACTAATAAAAATAAGGAAAGTCAACGTGACAAGCACAAGCTACAAAGGTAAACTTCAAGATTTAAGTTCACGGTAACATTTATCACAGAGGAAAGAACCTGTGGCACATTCGATTGTTTTTCATCAAATTCGCAGGATGAAAAATAGAAGTTCGGAAGAATTTAACTTTTTACGTGGACCGAGAAGTCGATGGTCAGAATTTGTGCATGTCGTGAAGGTGGCAGAGCAATTTATCCGAGGATTTCGAAAGTTGCACTTTGTTGGGCCCTGCGTTACCGTATTCGGATCGGCAAGATTTAAAGAAGATCACCCTTATTACATTGCGACACGTGAGATTTCAGCGGAGATTGCAAAACTGGGATTTACGATCATGACAGGAGGAGGGCCTGGGGTAATGGAAGCGGCGAATAGGGGAGCAAAAGACGTGAATGGAAAATCTGTCGGTTGCAGTATCATTCTCCCAAATGAACAAGCTGGAAATCCATATTTAGATGTAGAAGTCGTTTTCAAGCATTTCTTCGTGCGCAAGGTATTGTTGCTGAAGTATTCCTTCGCATTTGTGGTAATGCCAGGAGGAGCGGGCACTTTGGATGAGCTGTTTGAAACGTTTACCCTTATTCAAACGGGAAAAATCAAGGGGTTCCCAATCGTATTGTATGGGACGGATTACTGGTCCAATGTGACCAAACATATTGATAAGATGATTGAAGAGGGAACTATATCTCCCGGTGATAAGGAGTTGGTTTTTGTAACTGACAGTGTGAGTGAAGCAGTAGAATATGTTAGGGAGAAGCTCTTGAGCGATTTCGCGAAAAAGCCTATGCGCCTTAAGCCGAGCAGTTTATTAGCTGAGGCTTGATGCTTTTGGGCTCTTCAATCGAATGATTACAGCCCTTAATAAGAACAACCAAGGTAATCCGTGCATCAGGAGGTCTAAATAGTCCATCAGCTGCATGGAGGATGGATCTCCTAAAAGCCATTTCAGTTTGCCCCAAACATGTGGCTCAGGAACGAACGGCGCCAATCCAAGTGTTAGGCTTAAAAGCAGCCAAAGCCTGATGTCATTAAGCGTTTGTTGTAACATGCTGCTTGATGATTTGACTCAATTGTGGGGCTGGAACTACACCTGATTGTCTCCAAACAACCTCACCGTTCTTAAAGAGCATGAGGGTAGGAATGCTTTTTATTCCGTACATAGAAGAAATCTGTTGATTCTTTTCTGTATCGATTTTTACGATTTTCACTGTTTCACCCAATTCTGCCTTCAACTCTTTCAGAATAGGAGGCATCATTTTACAAGGTGCACACCAATCCGCATAGAAGTCAATGAGTACCGGAGTATCGCTTTTTATTAGTTCGTTGAAATTCGATTTCATTGTTTTTTCAATTATGAGAATTTCCCCTTGGCGCAGCTAATGTAAGACTTCGCCTTCTGCCAGTTATTTCCCTGACCTTCAATTGGATATCCTGCGATTGAGAGCTTCTCTGTTACTGCCTTGAGCAAGTCGTCAACCCGTGATTCTTCGCAACTGAAAGTAACTGTTTCCGATTCTAGATTGACTTCTACATTGCTAACACCATCAATAGAATTTACGGTGTTACTGACAGTTTTAACACAGCCACCACACTTCAAATTTTCTATTTTCAGGCCAGTTGAAACTAAAGTATTCATGGTAATTCTTTTTATTGATTTATGGCCACTGGTCCATCCCAAGCCATCATGCCATTGGCTAAATTGTACAGCTTACTGAATCCTGCATTGGCCATTGCACCGCAAGCTGCTCCGCTTCTGTTGCCGCTTCTGCAGTAAATGTAGTAGGACTTTGAATTGTCCATGGACTGAACGCTATTCATGAAATCACCTCCCATAATGTCGATGTGAATGGCTCCAGGGATAATTCCATCTGCAATTTCTTGGGCTGTACGCACGTCAATAATCACGGCGTCGTCTTGTTTCATTCCTTCATGGAATGTCTTGTTATCTATATTCTTATACATTTTTGTCTGCTTTAATTTAATTATTTCAAGGTAGATGGACAAACGTAGTCTGTCACTGGAATTTCAGTTTCAAGAATATCTTTAAATCCACCTTTTACATCAACCAATTGGTCGTATCCTCTTGATTTTAAGATGGATGCGAAAATCACTGATCTGTATCCGCCTGCACAATGAATATGGTAGGGTGTAGTCTTGTCAACCTTATTCAGCTCTTCGTTGATGAAGTCCAAAGGTCTATTGGTGGCTCCATCTACATGTTCTGCAGCAAATTCACTCGGCTTGCGAACATCAAGTACATTGAGTCCTCCAGCCTTGTATCTCTTTGCAAATTCTTCTGCGGTGATGGACTCTAAAGTCTCCACGTCTTTCCCCGCTTTTTGCCATGCTTCAATGCCTCCTTCGAGGTATCCCAGCGTATTGTCATACCCTACGCGTGAAAGTCTTAGAACCACTTCTTCGCTTCTGCCTTCTGGTGCTATAAAAACGATAGGCTGCTTGAGGTCGGCAATTAAAGCGCCTACCCAAGGTGCGAAGCTTCCATCTACTCCAATGAAAATTGAATTTGGAATATGGGCTGTAACAAAGTCTTCTGCTGATCTGGTATCTAAAACCAATGCTCCTTCATGGTTGGCAATGGCTTCAAATGTTTCAGAATCCAATGGAATGTTTCCGGTTTTCATGACCTCGTCTAAAGGTTCGTAACCGGTTTTATTCATCATGGCATTTTGAGCAAAATATTGGGGTGGAGGAGTGATGCCCGTAGTGACTTCAGTAATAAACTCCGCTTTAGTCATGTCTGCGCGCAAGGCGTAGTTCGTCTTCTTTTGATTTCCCAAAAGGTCCCAAGTTTCCTTGCTCATGTTTTTACCACAGGCGGAACCTGCGCCGTGGGCCGGATAAACGATTAGCTCATCTGCCAAAGGCATAATCTTGTTTCTCAAAGAGTCGAAGAGCATTCCAGCTAAATCTTCTCTTGTTAGATCAGATTTTACTGCTAAATCAGGTCTTCCAACATCACCGATAAAAAGGGTATCACCTGAAAAGATTGCATAGTCCTTACCGTTTTCATCCTTCAAGAGGAAGGTAGAAGACTCAGGAGTGTGACCTGGTGTGTGCAATACTTCGATGCTTATTTTACCCAACTTGAAAACTTCACCGTCTTTGGCAACATGAACCGGGAAGTTTGTTTCCGCTGTTGGACCATAAATAATTGTCGCCCCAGTCTTCTGCGCAAGATCAACATGACCTGACACAAAATCAGCATGGAAGTGTGTTTCGAAAATAAATTTGATTTTCGCGTTATTGTCTTTCGCTTTCTCTAGATATGGTGCTGTCTCACGAAGTGGATCGATGATAGCTACTTCTCCTTCTGATTCGATGTAATAAGCTCCTTGAGCCAAACAACCGGTATATATTTGTTCTATTTTCATGTGTATCTGTATTAATTTCTTGTACAAAAGTAGCACTCAATTGCCGCATTAAAAGTAACAATTGTTACACTATACATTTTCTGGTTCGGCCGCACGACATTGCTTGAATACCTTCAACGCGCAGGTTGAGCAGATTTGCAGGTCTACAAGTTTATAGAGCTCATCAATGGCTTCAATTTCATCTTTGTATATAACTGCATCCCCCAAGGATTTGTTATAATCACCCTTGTCTAAATAGTCACGAACATTCTTTTTCATGTTGCATAACATGAGTTGAATTTTTTGCTCTTTTAATCGGCTCACTTCTTGAACGAGTAAATTTGCTCCGGCAAGATCTATCAAGTTAACTCCAGATAAGTTGAGCAATAAGTGACCGTTGAAATCTTTGCAGATTTTCTCAATTCTATTGCTAACATGTTCCACTGAGCCGAAGAAGAGAGAGCCATCAATACGCAATATTTTAATCTGTGGACAAGCTTTTAGGTGTTTCTTCCTTTTGATGTTAGTCAGCTTGTGGTAGTTATTATCCTTGTCAGAAGCTAATTCTATGACTTTAGGCCTTGAAGTTAATCTCAGGTAGAAAATCAGAGAAAAAATAACACCGATGTAGATGGCGAATTCTAATTCAAAGAGGAGAGTAGAAAGGAAGGTCATCAGCAGCACAGTACTTTCTCGGTTACTCACCTTGATTATTTCCTTGATGTGCTTAAAATCAATAAGGTTGTAAGCCACGAACAGTATTATTCCGCCCATAGCTGGCATGGGTAGATAGGCAGCAAAAGGGGCGACAAACAAAACGATAATCATCAGAATTACTGCCGAAAATACCGATGCCATAGGAGTTATGCCTCCAGCTTGAACATTTACTCCAGACCGGGTGAAAGATCCTGAACCGGCGAAGCAACTGAAAAATCCACCTACAAAATTTGAAAGTCCTTGCCCTATGAACTCTTGATTTCCGTCAATTCGTTGGTGGGATTGAACAGCAATTGATCGTGCAATGGCAACTGCCTCTATCAATCCAAGCAAAGCCACAGCGAATGCACTTGAGGATAGTTTTTGAATGTGCTCCCAAGTGAAATCGGGAATTCTAAATTGAGGCAAGGAAGCTGGCATTTCTCCTACAAGTTCGATTCCATTGGATTCGGCATCTAGAAAATAGGCAAGTACGGCTCCAACCAGCATCGCTATCAACAAGAAAGGAATTTGCCTGGAGATTTTCTTCAGCACAATCGCCGTTATCAGTGTCGCGATGGCGATCAGAAATGCATAAGGATTGAAGAGTTCGGGTTGATTAAAGATCTGGCTGATGGTATCTGTAAATGATGAGCCAGTCAAAATCGGGATGCCAAGAACGTGTTTCAATTGACTCATGGCAATCAGAATCGCTGCACCTGCTGTAAATCCAATCACGACAGTGTGAGAAACAAAATTGACTAGTGTTCCAAGCTTGGCAAAGCCCATGGCCAATTGAATTACCCCGGTCATAACCGTGAGTATCAAAACCAGGGAAATAAATGCCTCTGTTCCCGGTTCGGCAAAGGGACTTATGGAAGAAAAGATAACAATTGAAATGGCGGTTGCAGGGCCGGATACCATGTGTCGTGAGGATCCAAAAAGTGCGGCAATAATTGGACTTATCATTGCAGTATAGAGTCCGTATATCGGCGGCATTCCCGCGATGAGGGCAAATGCCACACCTTGAGGTAAAGCCACGATTGCACCTGTAATTCCCGCGAACAAATCTGATTTCAGGGAATTCTTGTTGACCAAGGGCCACCAAGATAAAAAGGGGAGAAACTTATGCAAACGATTTTCTTCCATGAGCAGGCAAGTTAAACGAAAACACCCGGTCTAGCGATTTAGATCGGGTGTTCATTTTATTGTTTTTCGTCCTTTTTATCGATGTAAAAAGTAGAGGGGTCAGGCCTCAAAGCTCTGTTGAACCACAGTGGACGTCTTAATCCGTCAGGGCCAGGGGCTGGACGAGTCATCGCCAACCATTCCCGATAGACTTCCATCGATTTGTTGGTATCTACGAAAATATCGCCGTACTCATCTTTAGGTCCAGCGGGCTCTAGCTTCACTTTTTGATGCCAACAGTGCATTCCGCTGATAGGATCAGGATGAACAGGGAAGGTGATGTTCTGATGAACTCCGCCGTCGCTCCAAAAGATGCGCTTTGAGTCTGAATCGCTGCTTTCAAAAGGACGAATGCCCTCGATAGTCTTCATTTTCCATCCTCCTGTTCCTACTTCCTCAATCGAAACTGTATTTGTCGCCCAGCGATTACCGATTTTATCTTGGGGTCTTCTCCATCTGCCTAAATGATGGGAACAAGCCACCACGCCCGGTTTCATGCCTTCCGTTACCCACACCTTGTCGATGAAATAACCGATGTCAGTATTGACTTTCACTAGGTCGCCGGTCTTGAATCCCAAGTGGGCCGCATCATCCGTATGCATCCACACCGGATTGCGATTGGCGATTTCGGTAAGCCACTTGGCGTTTCCAGATCTGGAGTGAATCAGAACCGGCAATCTAAAGGTTGGCACCAAGGGGAATTCTCCTTTTGCCTTATCGATTTTCTCTGGGTGAACATGACTCTTGATGTAGGTCGGAATATTGTATTCTGGCCATTTCCATTCGTTCATGGTCGGAGAGTAAAACTCTTGCTTGCGCGATGGGGTAGGGAAGCCAGAAACTGCTTCGCCGTCGACCATAACGCCAATTGGAGCGCCATTTTTAGTGATTACTCCATTCTTTCCGTCAATGGAAGCTCCATCCATTTGATCGAGACTGACCTTTTTCTTGTGCTTTTCGTAGGAGTATTTCTCGACTTCAAATGCTCCGTATTTCCTCATGTAATTGAGGGGAGTCATTCCTTCTTCCGCCGCTTTTTCAGGCAATCCAGGGGTTTTCTCGAAAATGAATTGGTAGTATTCATCGATGTTGATTTTCTCGCCCGGACGGTATGGAGACTCGAAATGCTTGCGAATTCCCATGCTTCCATCAGGATCTATCCTCCAAGAAAGCTCAATCCAGAACTCATCTTCTTCCCAAACTTCCCCGGGATTGACCTCGTAGGTGAATTCAAAATCTTTTCCTGCTCTTCGAGCGGCTTCTCTGAGCACAGGCTGGCGGAAGGCAATCCAGGTTCCACCATGAGTGGCGTAGCTATTGATGTCGTGACGCTCGGAACTGTGGCCCATTGGCAAGACATAATCCGCGAAAAAGGCGGTCTCATTCCAAGTTGGGGTCAATGCCGCATGGAGGCCGAATTTATCCTCGTTCTTGAACATCTCCATCCACATAAATCCATCAGGATATGTCCACACTGGATTAAATACTCGGCTGAAGTAAACATCCATTTTTCCTCGTCCTTCCTTGATGAAGTGGGGTAGGAGGAAGCTCATTTCAAAGAAAGCAAGTGGATATTCGTTCGGGAAATGCAGTTCATTCCAGAATTTTTGGGCCGGTGGATTATCGAAGAAGGTAGGTTTGAATTTATTCCAAGAGTTAGGAGATGTTCCGCCGACAGTTCCAACGCTTCCTGTCAACACGTTCAAAAAGTGCAAACAACGGGCAACTGCCCATCCACCTAGGTTACCAGAGCCCGCGCTTCGCCAGTTGTGGGATGCAAATCGACTGCCCGCTTTTCCTATTTCACGGGCTACTTCTGAAATCATTTCTTTGGTAGCCCCACTTTCTTTCTCAGCGTATTCTGGGGTGTACTCGGCGTATTCTACAATCAGTTTTTCAATGAAAACCTCAAAAGTTCTAGGCGAATCTGGATGCACTTCTTCCAGGTATTGCTCCCAATTCACCCAGGACTCCATGAAAGTTCGGTTGTACAATTCTTCTTCGAGGATGATCTTCGCCATGGCCAAGAGGACAGCGGCTTCGGATCCTGGATAAGTCGGCATCCAATAGCTCGCCATGGATGCGGTATTCGACAATCTCGGGTCCATGCAGGCCATTTTTGCTCCCTTCATCATGCCTTCGATAATTCGCTGAGCATGTGGATTGAAGTAATGTCCCGACTCCAAATGGGCGCTAATCAGCAAGATGAACTTGGCCTCAGCATGATCTGGCGATGGTCGGTCGTAGCCGTGCCAGAGGTTGTAACCGAATCTGGCTCCAGAGGAACAGATGTTGGTGTGGCTGTTGTGTCCGTCAACTCCCCAAGCTTTCAAGACCCTGTCCATGTAGCCTTCATGACCCGGACGACCTACGTGATAAGCCACTTCGTTGTGCCGGTCTTCTTGAATAGCCTTTCTTATTCTGGCGGAAATTTCGTCTAGAACTTCATCCCAGCTGACTCTTTCCCATTCACCGGCTCCTCGTTTTCCTTTTCGTTTTAGGGGATAAAGAATTCGGTCCGGATCTGTCAATTGATTGATGGTCGCCGGTCCTTTGGCGCAATTTCGTCCTCTGCTGCCCGGGTGGTAAGGATTGCCCTCGAGCTTGCGAACATTGCCGCTGTCTTTGTCGATGTAGGCCAGCAGTCCGCAGGCAGACTCGCAGTTGAAGCATGTTGTAGGCACGATAGCATAAGTTTTCTTTTCGCGCCCTGCCCAGCCTTTGGCTTCGTATTCCTCCCAATTGTCCCACTTTTCAGGCGGAGGGTAGGAGCTCAATTCGCCCGGCTCGTTCATGCGAGGGAGCTCCTTCAGTTCTTGAGTTGCAATTTTTGGAATGATGCCGACTTTTTCGGCAATCTTCTCTATGAATGTGGGTTTCGGTCTATTGGTCATGGCTGCAAATTCGTTATCAAGTAAGTGGAATACGTTGAGGAGCTTCTACCCAGATTTTTTCTGCGTAATAGATTCCAATTAGGACTGGAATACCGCTTAAAGCAGCGATCAATGGGCTTCCCGCAAGTATTAAAGCGATAGGGATTAGATTGCCAAGGACGATGCAAACACTCCAAAATAGTGAGCTATACCTTCCAGAAATAATCATCTGGGCTACTCGGTGTGCATCTTCTGTTGGATGAGTAGTCATCAGTTCAGCAGTGAGGACGACGAGGTTCAATGCGATTCCTGAAATCAAGACGATTTTGGCGATAGGAACAATTCCGTCGAGTCCTTCCATCCCCAGAGATAAAAGTAAAAAGCTAGCCGCACCAGCCATCAGGGAATGAACGATCATGTGGAGTGCCAAAGCTGGACTTTGCCAGAAATCTCTTCCCTTGGCTTGAGCGAAGAGGAAGGCGGTGTACACTGCGACAACAACTCCTGTAGCAGCGGTGATCCAAAGGATAACGGGAATCATTGCATCCCACTCCATCAAGAGAGCCAAGATCCAAAAGCTGAGCAATCCACCGAAAATGGTGATGGCATATCCGCCTTTCACCAACCATGATTTCCATTGCGGACGGAGTAACACGTAGAGAAAACGTTTGGGTTGATCGAGATCCATCACCAAGAGAACGCCTGTGAGGGTTAAGAAAAGCATTCCTACTATTGCCGCAGTCCATTGAACTTCTGCGCTCAATTCATAGCCAAGCAAGAAGGCGATGAAGGGAACGAGGACAGCTCCGGCTGAAATCGCCTTGGTCCAAACGTAGGCGCTCACTTCCCAGCCCCAAAGAATTCCTTTGTCAGGAGTGTCATAAACACGTTTTGGTGTGGATTTTTGCATCAAATGAGTCACCGATTTCTGCGCTCCTCCTTCCGGTTCGAAGCTCAGGGCTTTTTTATTTCCCGAGGAATTTTTTCTGGCCATATCCACCAAATCTTTACCACTGGCAAGGGCTTCAGCGAATTTCGCAAAGTGACCAACCCCTGAATGCTGCGAATTCCACATGTAGTTTTCACTTCTTTCGGTCACCGATGGATTCAAGGAAGCGGAATCGCCATTGATGTAGAAGAGGTTGGGTTTGGTATTCTTTTCAGCCTTTCGAACGACCATTTGTTCGCGGGCCAGCAATTGAGAAATTTCGGTTTTAGGATTGTCCATATCGCCAGAAATGATGGCATGTTCAGGACAAACGTTCACACATGCGGGCTCTAATCCAATGTCGATGCGGTGAGCGCAGTAGTTGCACTTGGCAGCTGTATGTGTTTCAGGATCAATGTACAATGCATCGTAAGGGCAAGCTTGCATACAGCCTTTACAGCCGATGCATCTGTTGTTGTCGAAATCTACGATGCCGTCTTCGCGGGTGTAGAGGGCTTGAACCGGACAAATATCAACGCAAGGAGCGTCAGTGCAATGGTTGCAACGCAACACAGAAAACACACGTCGAGTGTTCGGAAACTCACCTTTTTCCGTTTGCTTTACCCAGGTTCTATTGACTCCAATAGGCACATCGTGCTCACTTTTGCAAGCCACAGTGCAGGCATGGCAACCAATACATTTCCTGTTATCTATTATAAATCCGTATTTCATTTTATAGCTGGATTGGGATTTTAGTAAGCGTTAGATTTCACAATTTTTCATGCAGTCTAGAATTTTAGAAACCTCATTCAGTTTGAGCTGATAGTAGATGTTTCGGCCATTTCTTGAGCTTGAAAGTACTCCCGTCGATTTCATTTTAGTGAGATGGTGGGAGAGTAGTGATTGTTCGATTTGAAGAGCATCTTGCAGCTCAGCAACGGACATGCTTTCTGTCTCATCCAACAACTCGATAATTTGCAGTCGAATGGGATGTCCGATGGTCTTTAAAACCTCGGCAACAAATTGAATTTTGTCGGCATTCTGAGTTGCAGTTTCAATCATTGGATTCGATTAAAGAGTACAACATATGAATTATTCTTCATGTATAATTGTCCTGTTGATAAGTCCTAGCTGGGGTACAATTTAATTGCTGAATGTGAAAAGCTCTGTGACTACAGTTACATTTCGAATTGCTGAATGGAATGAAATGAGCTGAAAATGAAGTCTTATCTTTGGCTTTCACTGAAGCAGAATTTGCCCTGGAATGGAGAAAGCAGCAACATCAAACTATACTATACTAGCCTTTGGCATTGCCAGAGATATTGTTGGTGGAAATAAGTTTGAGGTCGAGCTAGCGGCAAGTTCCAGTATCGATGAATTGAAGGCTAAGATTCTTGAAGATTTCCCACAATTCGGAGAGCTATTGAATTTTTCTATTGCCTTGAACAACGAATATGCCAGAGCGAATGCTGAAATTTCTCCCAGCGATGAATTGGCAATTATTCCCCCAGTAAGCGGAGGATGATGGAAGAGAAAATACAAATACTACTCAGCAGTTCAGGATTGGATGTCAATCTATCCCGATCTTTCGTTAGCATTCCAGAAGCAGGAGGGGTGGTAATTTTTGAAGGCTTGGTCCGCAATCACACCCGGGGAAAAGAAGTCTTAAGATTAGAATTTGAAGCTTACGAAAGTATGGCCATATCAGAGCTTCAAAAGATTGCAGCCGAGGCATTTTCGCGATTTGATTTACATCGAATCAGCATTCAACATCGTGTTGGAGTTTTAGGAGTAGGGGAGTTGCCGGTAGTCATAGCGGTATCTGCCTCACACCGCAAATCTGCTTTTGAATCCTGTGAGTATGTTATTGACCGATTGAAAGAGACTGTCCCCATTTGGAAGAAGGAGATTTTTAGTGATGGCGAGGAGTGGGTATCAGCGCATCCTTGAAATTGAATTGGGGATTGCTGCTTAAGTTGTGTCGGTGATGCACCATTTTCCCTGCAAGGCCCCAGCCCTGAAAGGGCGTAATCTTTAGAATCAGGTGCCCTCTTGAAATCCAAGCCCTGAAAGGGTGGCATCCTAGAACCATTTTTTCCATCCTTTTTGCTTGGGCCCCCTCGGCAAAATGCTCGAGAACCATCCCTCGGCAAAATGCTCGGGAACCATCCCTCGGCAAAATGCTCGGGAACCATCCCTCGGCAAGCAATTAAATAGAATTTAAAAAATAATTCTCCTTGTCACAAAATATCTGCGGGAAAAATTGTGCAAGAAAATTGTGCGGATTTTAAAAGTTCCAGATTTCTCGAATTCAGGATTTTGATTCTAGTAATATGCAATCCCTTCGGGATTATCTATAAAACATCATATGAATTTTACCTAGCCCTGAAAGGGCGTTATCTTTAGAACCAAGTGCCCCCTTGAAATCCAAGCCCTGAAAGGGTGGCATCCAAGAACCATTTTTTCCATCCTTTTTGCTTGACCCCCCTCGACAAAATGCTCGAGAACCGCCCCTCGGTAAACTCGGGGACCGATGGTTGGTGGGTAGAAGGGCGGCGTAGCCGCCCTTCTGATAAAAAAAATACGCCGGTCGTCGAGCCTGCCGAGACGCACTTCCATTGGATCGTCTTCGCGCAGGTGATGTTCGAATTAGAGTGAATTAATAGGGAGAAGTTGATTCAAGAGATTCACAATCTAGATTCAAAGGTGATTCGCATCCGGAGTTTTCTGAAATCGTCTTTATCGATTTTCGCATTGCACTGTGCTGTAGTGGGAACTTAATGATGCTCAATCTTTCTTTTCCATCCTTTTTGCTTGTCCCTCCTCGACAAAATGCTCGAGAATCGGGGTTGGTGGGTAGAAGGGCGGCGTAGCCGCCCTTCTGATAAAAAAAATACGCCGGTCGTCGAGCCTGCCGAGACGCACTTCCCTTGAATCGTCTTCGCGCAATTGATTTTCGATTTGCTTTGAAATTCTAGATGGTACTTGTCTCAAGGGAGACACAATCCAGATTCATTGATGATTCGCATCCAGAGTATTCAAAAATTTAAAATCTATTTCTAAAAGCTGCTTAGATTAATCTTCGCATTGCACTGTGCTGTAGTGGGAACTTAATGATGCTCAATCTTTCTTTTCCATCCTTTTTGATTGGACAAAAAGGTGGAGCCAAAAAGTCCACCAACGAAACCAAATCCTCATTTTCTTTTCGCACAAAGGCTTCCCTTACTTGCTTAGAAAATGAGTATTTCGCACTTCCGTTGGATCATCTTCGCGCAGGTGATTTTCGATTTGCTTTGAAAATTCTAGAAACCACTTGATTCAAGAGTTTCACAATGTAGATTGAAAGATGATTCTCATCCGGAGTTTGCTGAACTCACCATTTCATCTTCTTCCGTATCGCCTCGTAATCCTCCTGCGTATTCATATTGCTTAAAACCTCCGGACGACTAGCCTCAACAACTTTGGTGTCTGTATTGATCAGGACCTTCCTTGGGCAAGAGTATCCCAATCCTAGGAAACGCAAAAGGTGGAAGTAGGATTTTGGTTCCCAAATGCTAACCAAGGGTTCTGGAAATCCAAAGCTTGGACTGCGAAAGCTTGTAGCTACTTTGTGGTGATTGCGGGAATTGACCAGCTCCTGAACTGCTGCTTCATCCAACAAGGGTAAATCGCTGGCAAGTACTAGCCAAGCTGCGTTTGGATCTTGCTGAAAAGCACTGAGAATGGCGCCGTAAGGACCTAGACCGATGAATTTATCGGCAATGCCCTTAACATTGGTAGGCAAATCATTCAATTGATCTTCCCGACAAGAGATAAAAGATTCAACGCAGTGCTTATCGACAAGGTCTAGCAAGAATTCCCGTTGGGCTTTGCCGTGAAATTCCATGATGGTCTTGTCTTGTCCCATTCTACTGCTTTTTCCGCCCGCGAGAACAAGTCCTTTAAGTACAGGTGCAGCACTTTGACTTTTAATGAATTCAGCCAAATCTTTGGTGTCATTCCATTTTCTAAGCGGTATGCCTTTTAATTTATCTCCGAGGAAATTGCTGAGAAAGGAGGGGACTTCATCGATTCCCTCTGCCATGAGAATCATTTTAACATTAGTCAATCTCTCCAATTTGCGTTGAAGGGAATCAAGCTTTTTAGGATGTACGACAACAACTTGAGCCGCTGCTTCGAAGTGGTTTCCATTTACGATGACCAAATCGTGGTCGTTGAAGAGAATTTGATTGTCGAAGCGACCAAAATTTGAGAAACTCTGAAATTCTCGGTAAACGATTTTGTCTGTTAAGGACGACCAGCAAGTGAAGGAGGGATTCTCAGCTTCATCGGCAGATTTGTGATCGGCATCTACAAAGGCAAGTTTAACCCCACTCATTGCGACTGTCAATTCAGATATTTTTCGTTGAATCTCTGCGCAAGGAGCACCGACAATTGCGAATTCATTGCGGTGGTATTCACCGAATTGAGCTCGTTCTAATTTGCTGTGTTTTTGGTGCTTAGCCTCTTTTGAAGTCACGTTTACCTCCACTTTTTTCAATCAGTTTAACAGACAGAATTTCAATGTCATGACTCAATGCCTTGCACATGTCATAAACGGTAAGAGCGGCAATACTGGCGCCAGTCAAGGCTTCCATTTCAATTCCTGTTTTTCCATGGAGGGAAGCTTCGCATTGTATGGTGATTTCGTTCTTTCCGCTGGTAGCTATTTGGATATCGCAATGATCCATTCCCAGCGGGTGGCAAAGTGGAATGAGTTCTCCCGTCTTTTTCGCCGCCATGATTCCCGCGATTATCGCCGTTTGAAACACCGGACCTTTGGCCATCATCAATTCAGTCCCTTCCAATTCATGCATGATTGAGTCAGGAAGGAACATTTTTGCTTCTGCGACTGCCCTTCTTTTGGTGATGGCTTTCTCGCCAACATCTACCATAGAAGGAAGTCCAGACTTATTGATATGACTCAGTTTCTCACTCATAACTCATCTAAATTTCCAAATCGGGAAACATTCTCCTGCTTTAAAATCTGTTCTGTCATCCGGCAACTCTAAAAATGCATCTGTGGCACATAGATTCGCTAAATCTCCGGAGCCTTGTCCTGTGTGTGGCATTGCACGTAGACTTCCATCTTTGTGATGACTCAGACTGACCTGCAAAAAGTACTGCAAGTTTGGCTTAAACGTATAATCCTCTCCTAAAATAGCATACTGAGATTGATTGTCCAAGTTCAAACTTTTCCTCCACCAAGGCAGCAAGTAGCGAATGGCACACATAAAAGTGCTCACCGGATTTCCTGGAAAAGCGAATACATGAACATTGTCTTTCTTTCCGAACCAAAATGGCTTTCCCGGACGTTGCTTTACTCCATGAAAAAGTTTCTCAACTCCAAGGGAGGTCAGGGTATCTGGCAGTAAATCAAACTTTCCTTTTGAAACACCTCCACTCATCAAAATCAGGTCGTAATCAGCTATGATTGTGGCAAGTCGTTGCTGCACTTCGTTCTGCTCATCCTGAACATGGAAGACATCAGCCGTCCCGATATGTTCCTCAACCAATGCTTGCAAAGTGAAAACATTGGAACGACGAATTTGATGGGCTAGGGGGATGGTATCTACTTCGACCAGTTCATCGCCTGTGCTGAGAATAGCGATTCGCGGTGGAGCAATCACTTTCAATATCGATTTTCCAACGGTTGCAGCAACTCCAACTTCGGCAGCACTAATTTGTTTTCCTTTGGGGATGAGAAGCTCTCCCTTTTTCTTGTCTTGCCCTTGAAAATGAATATTTTGAAATTCACTAATAAACTCAATATTTATTTGAGCAATTTGATTTTCTATGCTGATTTGCTCGTAAGGAATTACTGCATCGCAACCCGCAGGAAGCACAGCCCCGGTCATGATTTCAATTCCGCATTCTGGATTTTGTAGCCTGAGTTGTTTGTCGCCGGCTGCCTGCATCGCTTCTAGGTGGATGCTCGAGTCTTTTCCTCTGAAGGTAGCGGAGTTGATGGCGATTCCATCCATCATAACTCGATCGAAAGGAGGGAAGTCTCTATCTGCAAAAAGATCTTCTGCCAATACTCGCCCTTGAGCTTTGTGAAAAGGAATGCTCTCCGATTTCAATTCCGCTAAATTCGAAAGTACAATCTGAGTGGCTTGTTCTACACTGATCAACATAATTATCCTCCAATACTTGACATAGATTCAGTAGCGATTTGGAAATTCTCCTTACGCTGTGCTTCGGCTTCAAATCCATCTTTTGCACGCTGCATGAATACTCCTTTCAACAAGGCTTCGATCTTAGCGTCATCGGAATGACTGCGGAGTAGCTCTCTCAATTCAAGCACAGGATTCCCGTACAAGCAAGTCCTCAGACTGCCTTGAGGTGTCACTCTAATTCGGTTACATGTTCCACAGAAAGTCCTACTGTATGCGGCAATGATTCCAAGTTTTCCGGCATACCCAGGAATGGCATAATTTGAAGAGGTGCCAGATTTAGCGGTTGGAAGTGGCATCAGCTCAGGGTAGGAGCCCTGCAGGGTTTGAAGAATTTTCTGGTAATTCCAATTCAATTCAGGAGTTCTACCGCTGCCATTAAAAGGCATTTCTTCGATGTACCTCAATTCTAGCTTGTTGTCGCGGGTGAGTTCAGCCATAGGAATGATGTCATCCGTATTGTGCTGCTCCATGACAACCATATTTATTTTTGTGGGGATGCCCGATTCCAGCAGGGCATTTAATGTTTTCATGACTTCTGGCAATCGATCTCTTCTCGTGATTTTCTCGAATCGCTTCCTGTCGATGGTGTCTAAACTCAGGTTGATACCAGCGATTCCCAGCTCTTTCAGCTCTTGGATATGAGGCAGGGTCAAGGTTCCGTTGGTGGTAATGTGGATTTGATCCAATCCATCCAAGCGAGACAACTCCCGCAAAAACGGCATGATATCTCGTCTCACAAAGGGCTCTCCGCCTGTAATTCTGATTTTGCTGATTCCCATGCCGATCATGATGTTAGTCAATCTCAACATCTCCTCATAACTCAGTAAATCTTTTCTGTCAACGTAATCAATTCCCTTTTCAGGCATGCAATAGAAGCAACGAAGATTGCAGCGATCGGTCACTGCCAAGCGCATGTAATCTAGCTTTCTACCGTGATTGTCGTATAACATTAACAGCTTAAATTTGGATTTGGAAAAGCATTACTATCGTCTTCATGGGCTCTCTCAGTGAGGCAAGCAAAGTCTTTTTCAATGAGGATGCGCAGCTTACCGTCTTCCAATGCAAGCTCTTCCTCCATTCCGACTTGATCTGTCTCCGCCCATTGAACAGCAATTTTCTCAGGCAGTAGGATATAGATTTCTCCTTGATTGTGCTTCGCTTGAATAGATGTGCAATTCGCGTCAATCGATAATTTATACGAGAAAGCTGAACCAGAATGAACTGGAAACGAAGTTGTTTCAACAATTGATTTGTTCTCTATCAATTGAGCTACCTCCGTTTGATTCAATCGAAGTCGTATTGAATTTCCGCTAATCCTTATTTTCATTGCCCTTTAAGACTAAAATCTATTTCCCCTCGTCGGTTTGAAGAGTCATGTTCCCAAAGTTAGTGCTTTCTCCTCGTCCAAAACTCTCGACAGCTTCATTAACTGTGAGGTAAAATGAATCATTTCCGAAATCTTGAATGAATCCACTGCGGAAGATGGCGTCACGCACCGGACCTTTCACTCCGGTCATTACAAATTTGACTTTTCGACCCTTACAATCGATGAGAATCTCTTCCAACGCGTGAATAGCACTCGAATCTAAGCTATTGATACTGGCCGCATCAAGAACGAACAATTCCAGTTTTTCTCCCTTGTCGATTATTGCTTCTTCCACGGCATCCTTGAAGAAATCGACATTGGCAAAGTACAAACGGGCATCTAAGCGAAACACCAATATGTTATCCCGCTGTTCAGCTTCTGTAAATCGTTCAATATTCTTGTACAATTTAGTCCCGGGCATCTTACCCAAAATCGCATAATGCGGTCTCGTGGTTTGAAAAATAATCATCAGCAAGGAGAGAACTACACCTATAATAATACCTTCTTCGATTCCCAAAAAGAGGGTGCCGAGAAAAGTTATAATTAGCATGGCAAGATCTCTTTTGTCGGATTTCCACAAATGCTTTACCTCTTTGATATCAATCAATCCAAATACTGCAACCATGATTACTGAAGCGAGAATTGCATTTGGGAGGTAGTAGAAAAGTGGGGTGAAAAAGAGCAGGGTCAAGGCAATTAAAACAGCACTGATGATGGATGCCATTCCCGTTTTTGCACCGGCTTGAATGGCTACCGCTGTTCTTGCAAATCCCCCTGAAGTTGGGAAAGATTGAAAGAATGAACCTCCAATATTTGACAATCCCTGAGCCACCAATTCTTGGTTTGGCTGTACTCTGTGACCTGGCTGTTTAGATTGAATTGATTTTGCTACAGCGATGGATTGTAAAAATCCTACGAGTGCAATGGTGAAAGCGGTTGGCAATAGAATTTTAAAGCTCTCCAAATTCGCTGCTGGAAGCTTGAAAGCAGGCAATCCTTCAGGAACATCCTTTAATATTATGACCCCAACTTCATGAAGATTCAAGAGATATACCGCCGCGATACTCAGAATCACTACCACCAAAGAGCCTGGAATTGATCGCTTCACTTTTTTAAGAATGAGAATCAAAACGATGGCAGCCGCACCGAGAATGAAAGTCGGAAGGTTAATCTGGCCAATCTTTTGAATTGCAGCCCCGACAATGTCATAGACATAACTGGAATTGGTCAATTCAAATCCAAACAAATGCTTGAGTTGGCTCAATCCTATCATCAAAGCTGCGGCAGAGGTGAAGCCACTAAGAACCGGTTTTGAGAGAAAATTGACCAAGAATCCTAAGCGTAAAAGTCCCAAAGTCAGCTGCAGCACTCCGACCATAAAGGCGAGGAGGATGGCGAAAGAGATGAATTCATCTGAACCGATATCTGCGACCTTTGCCACCCCAGCTGAGATAAGCAATGCCACCATAGCCGCAGGTCCAACAGCTAATTGTCTGGAAGTCCCGAAAATGGCATAAATAATCAGGGGAACGATTGATGCGTACAAGCCATAAATAGGAGGTAGGCCAGCCAGCATGGAATAAGCCATTCCCTGGGGAATGAGCATCACGCCAGCTGTCAACCCGGCGCTGGTATCGCCTTTAAGCTGCGATTTCGTGTAGCCGGGAAGCCATTCTAGAATTGGGATGTACTTCTTAATCTGCATTGACCTTCTCAAATTAAGAGGCAAAGGTAAGTGCAATCAATGGCTCATTGGGTAACCATTGTTACTTAAAACGAATACGGGATGCTGGTGATTCAAAAATCGAGAACTTCGATTCTATTGCGGTCCATTTTTATTCTGCCAGACTTTTCCAATTGTTTCAGCAATCTACTGACGACTACACGAGAGGTGTTCAACTCTCTGGCCAACTGCTGGTGCGTATTGGTAACAGTGGTGTCGCCGGTTACCATCACTCGGTCCCTGAGGTATTTCATGACTCTTTCATCGAGTTTCAAAAAGGCCAAGCTATCAATCGCTTCTAGCATTTCTTCCAGTCGAGCATTGTAGGATTGAAATACAAAATCCCTCCAGCTTTTGAATTCTACAACCCATTTATCCATGTATTCAACAGGAATAAGTAGCATTTCGGTTTCCTCTTCAACCACGGCTCGAATCGCTGATTTTTTATTCCCCATGCAACAGGTCAATGAAAATGCACAGGTGTCACCGCGTTCTAGGTAATACAGAAAGAGCTCATTGCCTTCTTTGTCTTCTCGAATAATACGAATGGCCCCTTTCAAGAGCAAGGGCATGCTTTTTATGTACTCGCCGAGATCGATTAGGATATCTTGAGACCTTGCATTTTTGTAGGTGCCAACATTGGCCATTGCATCCAACAAGGCCGATTCAAAGATGATTCCGTAATTCTCTTGAAGTATGACACGCAATTCTTCTGGTCTCATTTAGAGGGAAATAATTTCAATTTGTCCGCGGTGAAGTAGAATTTTGCCGCGCTGTTCAAGTTTTTTTAATAGCCTGGAGATGACTTCTCGTGAGGAGTTCAATTCGTAGGCAATGTCCTGATGTGACAGGGGAATCATGTTTGCATCGTGAGCTTTCATTGCTTTCTTGAGATAACGAACCAAGCGTTCATCCATCTTGTGAAAAGCAATGTCATCGACAGTCTTCAAGACTTCTTCAAAACGATAGCTGTATGTATCAAGGACGAAGTAATACCAGTCTTTGTGCTTGAGCATCCAGTCATCCATGAACTTAATGGGAAAAGCGATGAACTCAGAATCTTCTAGGGCGACAGCTCGAATTTTTGAAATTTTCTCGTGACCAGAACATACCAATGAAATAGCGCAGGCATCACCGGGATAGAGATAGTAGAGGAAGAGCTCGTTTCCATTTTCATCTTCCCGGAAGACTTTTACATGCCCTTTGATCAGCAATGGCACTTGCTTGATGTACCAGCCAATATCCATAATAACATCGCCAGCAGGAACATTCATAAAATGCGCCTGCGAAGCGATATCATCAATAAGAGTCGAATTGAAGGACTTGAATTTTTCATTCAAAATCCCCTTCATCTCAAGCTGTTCGGCTGTTATCATTTCTTCAATCCAATTTCCACCAATCGTTCGTTCAAATATTCTCCGGCAGAAATAGGAGCGTATTCAGCTTTTTTTCCGGCATCGATACATTCTGGCAGGCAATCTAAGCGCATGTCAGAGCGAGGGTGAAGGAAGAAAGGAATAGAATATCTTGAGTTTCCCCATTTTTCACGAGGTGGATTAACAACACGGTGGGTGGTAGATTTCAATTTGTTGTTGGTTAAACGCTGAAGCATGTCTCCAACATTCACCACAATATGATCTGGCAATGCAGTAACTGCAACCCATTCACCTTGCTTGGTCAAAATTTGCAAACCCTCAGCAGATGCTCCAATCAACAGGGTTATTAAATTAATATCTTCATGCTGACCTGCTCTAACTGCAGATTTAGGCTCAGACATAATTGGTGGATAGTGGATGGGGCGCAAGATGCTATTTCCATTGAACATCTTATCATCGAAGTAGTTTTCATCCAACTTCAAATAAAGAGCGATAGCCCGCAGCATTTCTTGCCCGGTCTTTTCCAAGAGCTTGTATGCCTGAATTCCAACTTCATTAAAAGCAGGATTCTCAGCTACTGCGATGTTATCAGGATATTCTTTTTTGATCGGATCATTTCCTTCAACCTCTTGTCCAAAATGCCAGAATTCTTTCAAATCGCCGGCATTGCTGTCTTTTGCATGCTCTCTACCGAATGAGGTATAGCCTCTTTGTCCGGCATTGTTCGGATCTTCATACTTGAGTTTCACATCCTGCGGCAATTCAAAAAACGACTGCACTTCCTTGTATAGCTTGGTCACAACTGCTTCTGGAACCAAGTGATTTCTCACTGCAACAAATCCGATACCTGAATAGGCATCACCTACCTGCTGAATGAACTTGTTTTTTCTTTCTGGATCTCCCGATAGGAAATCGGCTAAATCTACATTGGGTACTCCCTTCAATTCGCTCATAGTGTTCGTGATTTCTGATGGAAAGTTAATAAAGTTGAGGCATACTTTTAAATGAGATTCAACATGAATTTAATTGAACTTCATTCCGGTTGATTTTGTTCGCGCTTTTCTCACTCTAATCCGCATAGAACACTAGCGTATCGGTGCCAGCTTAGTTTTTTCGCGTAATTTTTCACAGAGGCGGATGGGATTGGATGCTGGATGAATTTCTCCATCACTTTTGCCATGTCTTTTACGTCTTCAGCATTCGCGAGATAGCCGTTCACACCTGCTTCTACAACCTCAGGGAAATGTCCAACCCGAGTCGCCAAGATAGGGAGGCCGAAGTTGTTGCACATGCTTTCGATTCCGCTTGGCGTAGCGTATTCATAAAAGAGCAGTCCGCAATCGCTGGCTTGAAAATACAGATGTACGTCTTCATTGGGAATGAAATCATTGAAAACCTTCACATCTGCCGCAATTCCGAATTGCTCAATCAGCTCCAATGGATTGTAATTCCTTTCGTCATCTTGTTTCCTGAGAAACACTTTTTTCGCCAATCCGAACAAGCCTTGCTTGATTCTGGTGCTGAGTTTTTTGTTGTCCAGGGTATTCCAAAAGCTCTCTCCGCAAATCATCAAACTCACGTCATTTCTTTCTTTCGATAAGATGGAGAATGCTTCTATGGCATCATGAAGACCCTTGTATTTTCTGATAAATCCAAAGAAAAGAAATACATGTTTCTTCAGTCCGTGCTTTGTTTTGAAGGCTTCCCGATCGAAATTCGGATCTTCTTTGAAGAGGTCATAAACGGGATGAAACAAATGCAAGACTGGAATTCCACTTTTTGTTGAATCGAGAATTCCAGATTTACTCAAATTGAATTGTTTCTCGGGAAAGAGCTCTTCCAACTCATGGAAAGTCTTTTCCGCGTGAACCACAAACTTGTCGGCCTTGTTGATTCCGAGTTTCGTAAATTTTCTATCCAAGACAGAGCCTTCCTTCTGAACGACAAAATGCAAATCGACTACTATTTCCGGAATCCCAGATTTTTTCAATCCTGTAATCATCCTGCCGATGGGTAAGCCCTGAATGGCAATTGACCATTGGAACACGACCTTGTCTGGGTTTAATGAAGTGATGAGCTTAACAGTCTCTGCCCAAGATCGTGGATTGTTGTAATTCGTGATGTAGTGAACCTTAACATCTGTTCCTTCGAGGAGATCTGCCTTGCTCTTCTTATCAATAAATTCTCGTGGAATGATGGCAGGGTATTGCTGTGTCCATGAAACAATATGGACTTCAGTATCTTCCAGCTTATCCAAAGCAATCGCCAGGGAAGTATTGTAGTTGGCAATTCCCCCTTTAAATTTAGGTCCAGGCCCAAAGCAGACAATTCTTTGCTTAGCCATTGTTTTTAATTCGTTCTACAGCGGCATCGTAAACTCGCTTCATGCCTTCACGTGTGGAAATCTTGGCTTTCCAGCCTAGATTTTGTTCTACCCAAGTCATGTTACAATAGCGGGAGTGAACGCCAACGGGTTTGTCGAGAAGTGGCTTGATTACGGGATTGTATCCAGCAAATTCAGAGAACAGATCGATGATCTCCCTAAAAGTGGTCAATTTCCCCATGCCTATATTGATTGCAAATCCGTCGTGGATATGATCCATTGCGAGAAGAATGCAGTCCATAACATCGTCAATATGCACGAAATCCCGTCCTTGGAATCCGCTTCCCCACACTTCAAACGGATCTTCCTTGCCGGCAGCTCTGGCCGCAATGGCAGGAACCGGGTAGGAGAGGTCTTGGTCTTCTCCATATCCTGAAAATGGACGAATACAGGTTACCTTGATTCCGTAATGCTTTGCCGCAATTTGAGCCAAATATTCACCGGTCAGTTTACTCCAACCGTAAGTCATATCAGGCTTACCAATTTTATCGAAATCGATATTGAACTCGCTCAAGGCGATGGCATCAGCATCGGTCTGTAAATCAATAGGGTAGGCCGCGCTAGAACTTGGATATAGGAATCGCTCGGGTTTGTATCTGCACACCCAGTAGAACATTTCAGCATCAATACTCAAATCAAGGGCTACCGCCATCGGGTCACCGTCAATTTTCGCTCGACCTCCAACAATCGCTGCAAAATGAAATACATCTGCAAAATCGCTGTGCTCAAAATTGAACTGGGATTTGAAGTAATCGCGATTGGAATCCAGTCCACGCAAAACTTCTCTGATATCTTTTTGGATAAATAAAACCCGCCCATTGTCACCATACCTGCTCCAGCCTTCACCTTCAGAATGTTTAGAAGCACTAAACCAATCGTCAGGATGAAGTCCTACCGAAAGGTCATCAACCCCAATTATTAAATCGTTGGTGGTAGAATAAAGCCTTTTCAGCATATTTCTACCTACAAAGCCTGCAGATCCGGTAATGAGGTGTGTTTTTGGCATTTCTTATTTATTTCTGGGCAAGTTAGAAAGGACTGCTTGAATAATGAAAGAGATTCAAGATTACCTTCTAAATAAATGTTCAAATTCTACTTCTTCTCCTTCGAGAAGTTCAATTAATCGTTGTGATTCTGAGATTCTGATTGATGTTTTTAGACTGCAGTTTAAATCAAACTCTTGCTCTGATTGAGGAAGGTCAAGGTCTTTCAGAACTCCCATTACCTCACTCATTTTGTTGTAGCTGAATTTGATTTTATAATAATCGCAGACTTGTCGTTCTACTATCGTTCCAGCTTCAATGGCCATTTTTGCCGCTGTTCGGTAGGCATCAATCAATCCTCCAACGCCCAATTTTGTTCCTCCGAAATAGCGAATTACAACTATAAGTACATTGGTGATATCGAAGGATAAGAGCTGTCCATAGATTGGTTTTCCTGCAGATCCAGAAGGCTCTCCATCGTCATTTGCTCGGTAAGGTTCTCTTTCAATTCCCAAGCTCCAAGCGTAGCAATGGTGCCTGGCAGAATGGTGGTCTTTTCGGAGCTGATCCAAATGCAGACGAATGTCATCTTCATCCATCACCGGAAATGCAAAGCCGAAATGCTTACTGCCTTTTACCTTATAAAGACTTTCTGAATTGGAAGCTAATGTTTTGTAGGAGTCTTCAGTCAAAACTTAGGACATAGGATTCAGAATGACACTAAAAACGGTGATTGAATTCGGATCGCGATCGTAGTACAGCTTATCTAAAGCACCCAAAATATTCTTGGCAGCGAAATAAGAAGTATGCAATACGTTTTCTCCTTTGATGCTCCATTGAAGGGTGTAAGAACCTTCTTTTTCTTTGTAGCTTTTCACATAGCTTAGCATTTCTTTCAAGGCAGAAATCTTATCTAAGCCCTCTGTTTCGTGAAACAGGAAACTCTGATTGTGCCTAGGATTCACGGTAATAAGATGCAAATTCACCTTGTGGTCATGCTCATCAAAATTGAAGACCAAGCTGTTCACTCCCAATCCAATGTATTGGCTAATTTCTGCTTGAAGATTCGCTAATTCTATGTTTTTATCTGCTGTCATTTGATTCCTTTTGGGGCGATAAATTTAATCCAATTTGCTGTAAATGGAGTTATTGCTTTTGTACTCTGGCAGCAGTTCCTTCATTTTCTTCACAATACTTTCATTGTTCTGACTACCAAAAAGCGCGATTAGTTCGTTAAGCTGGGTGCTGACCGTTTCGTAAGCTTCCTGCCTTGTTTTGGCGATCATTATTTTCGGGTGATGGGTAGGCAGGGTGCTTTCATCTTTGGTCAATAATTCCTCGTAAAGCTTTTCTCCTGGCCTCAATCCTGTCACTTCGATGCTGATGTCTCGACCTTCTTCCAGTCCAGCGAGTTGGATCATTTTTCGTGCGAGGTCAATGATTTTTACAGATTTACCCATATCGAAGACATAGATTTCTCCACCATTTCCCATCACCGATGCCTCCAGAACCAATTGGACGGCTTCGGGAATGGTCATGAAATACCGAGTGACTTCTTCGTGGGTGACTGTAATTGGTCCACCTTCTTCCAATTGCCTTTTGAAGAGGGGAATCACCGATCCCGTCGATCCCAAAACATTTCCAAATCGGGTGGTGATGTACTTGGTTTCACCCCGGGCATTCAGCGATTGCACATAAATTTCGGCCAATCGCTTGGTGGCTCCCATCACATTGGTTGGATTCACGGCTTTGTCGGTAGAAACCATTACAAATCGCTCTACCTTATTCTCTAAAGAGAGGTCGGCAATATTCTTGGTGCCCAAAACATTTGCCAAAAGCGCTTCACTTGGATTCTCTTCCATGAGTGGAACGTGTTTGTAGGCAGCAGCATGAAAGACCAGTTCTGGCTTGTAGAAATCAAAGAGTCGTTTTACGCGCTCTCGTTGTCTTATGTCACCAATCACAAAATCACAATTCCCACTCAATCCTTCTCGATGCAAGGCTTGTTGAATCTCGTACAAAGGCGACTCAGCTTGATCGAAGGCTATGACTTTCTTGGGTTGGTAGTGAACAATTTGTCTTACCAATTCACTTCCGATTGAACCTGCGCCGCCAGTAATCAGTACGACCTTATTCTTTACCAGCTCTCGAACGATGGCTTTATCCAATTGAATGGGTTCCCTACCCAACAAATCTTCGATGGGTAATTTTCGAATCTGCTGCACACTGAGTTCTCCGTTAATCCAATTGTTGGCAGGAGGAACGGTCAATACTTTTACTTGGTATTTCAATGCCGTTTCGGCAATAGCTGCTTTCTTGATAGATGATAATCCTTGTATACTGATGATTAGTTCATCAATATTTCCGACAGCCATCAATTCTTCAGCTTTAGAAGTGTGGTAGATGCTAGCTCCTTCGAGAGATTTCCCTGATTTTTTCTTGTCATCATCGAGAAATCCAACCACATTCTTACTCGCCTTACCGTCTTGATCGATAGCTCTTTTGGCAATCAATCCTGCTTCACCAGCACCATAAATCAAGGCATTCGCATTGGTTTTCTTTTGGCTTTTCAACTCCATATACAGCAACTTCACAGCGATTCTGCTAATCACCATGGCGATGAGGGTCAGTATGAACTCTAAGATCACAATGGAATTCGGAATAAAGTAGATTCCATCAAAATAGAGGTGGCGAGCAAAATTCAGTGCTAGAACGAGAATCGATCCACTTAGAAGGGTTATGAATATTCGTTTGGAGTCTTGATTGCTCGTGTATCTAATGATTCCAGAGTAAGTCTTTCCAATCCAAAAAGAAATCATTCGAATACCGAGAAGAATAGGAAGAAAACGGATTCCCAGATCGATCTCGTCAGCAGGGGGATTGAACTCGAATCTGAGCAGGTAGGCAGCGATATATGCAATCAATACGAAGCACAAGTCAATCAGGAAAATGATCCAACGTGGGGTGTTCGTGCTTGGAAGTAAAAATGCAGACATGGGCTTAATCAGAACTTAGATTATCCTTCAAATGTAAAAGAAAGAATGAAGGTTCTGGTTCTAAGTGCGTCAAGTGGAGCAGAAAAACGTGTGTCTTCCTGTATTAATACGTTGTTCAGGCCGAAAGCTGTTTTTAGCTCTATTCCGAATTTGAAGTAATTGAGGAAGAAATCAAATCCAAATCCGGCATCAATAGAGAAGTCATCGTCAACAAGTTTGATGATGATTTCATCTTCAATTTCATTATTAACGTTCTTCTGACTCTGCATATCTCGGCTGTATTTACCTCCAACCAATGCATACGCCGCAAAATTACCCACTCTATTGGTCCTTAATTTTAGGAGAAGTGGGAAGTCGAGGTAAACAGATTCAACCCTTTTTTCAGAAGTTGAAACCTGTCCATTGGGCAATAAGAAACGATAACTGAGACTTCTGTCTTGGAACGACAGTCCAGGGACAAAACGGATCCGAATGTTTTTGGTGAGATTCAATGAAGCTAAGAGCGCTAGGTTGAATCCTGGTTGAGGCACATTTTCAACTCCCAATAAGCTGTCTCTGAAATTGAATTCAGCAGCATCATCAATTATAAAAGATGCCTGATTGTAGCTCAAAAGAAATCCGAAATGGTACTTCTTGTAATCGAATTTTGGAAGATTGGTCGTGCTATAATCTTTCTGAGCGGCAATGTCAGCCGATAGAATGAACAATATACACGAGACAATTAGAATTTGAATCTTCCTCATAATCAGTACAAAAATAACAAACGACTAGGTATTGTGCTTATTGTCTTGTGATTTTAGTGAGAAGCAGCCTGTAAAACCAAGTAACAAACAAGCTGTAAACGATTGTTGTCAGGAACAGGGCTAGGAGGGAAGCACCAGTCTGAACGGAAGCTGAATAAATAAATCCTATTCCTTCCGAACTTCTTTTCATGTATTCTTCTCGACTTAGATCTTTTAGGCTGCTATCAGTGTCTTGCAAGATTTTATAGGCCTCATCGTTTGCCGCAGATTGCTCAAGAATTGCGATGGCGTCCTTGTATTTGTTGGCTGTAAATTCTGGGTCGATGTATTTGTAGTAAGCAAAGATTCCAAATGTGATTACCACTGCGTAGATCATTCCTGGTCTCAGCGCTCTTTTAAGATCATCTAAAAAACTGGTCTCTTGGTTTCGTTCAGCGAATTTGAGACTTAAAAAGGGCAGTAGAATCAAGGCACTCATGTTAATGAAGACACCGGCATGAAATCCAGAATCAGACTGTCCATTGACAAGGAATCCGATTTTAACGGCTATCCACAGAAAAATAAAGCTGATGAGGGCGATTGTAATTTTCGACATGATATAAAAATGGTGGAAGCATATGCTTCCACCATGTTATTGATTGATCGTTATTATTAGCTGTTCATCGACATCAGGAACTCTTCGTTAGAATTGGTATTTACCATTCTATCTTTCACGAATTCCATAGCCTCAATAGGATTCATATCAGCGAGATGCTTTCTCAAAATATAAATACGCTGAAGCACTTCTTTGTCGAGAAGCAAATCTTCTCTTCTTGTTCCAGATGTAAGGATATCGATAGCAGGATAAACTCTACGGTTAGATATTCTTCTATCCAATTGAAGCTCCATGTTACCTGTTCCTTTGAATTCTTCAAAGATAACTTCGTCCATTTTCGAGCCTGTATCAGTCAATGCTGTAGAAATGATCGATAATGATCCACCATTTTCAATATTTCTTGCCGCACCGAAGAAACGCTTTGGTTTGTGCAATGCATTGGCATCTACACCACCAGTAAGAACCTTGCCGGAAGCAGGAGATACAGTGTTGTATGCTCTAGCCAATCTTGTGATTGAATCCAAGAGGATGCAAACATCGTGTCCACATTCTACCAATCTCTTCGCTTTTTCTAAAACTAGGTTGGCAATTTTCACGTGGCGTTCTGCCGGCTCATCAAACGTAGAAGCGATAACCTCTGCATTCACATTTCGCTTCATGTCGGTAACCTCTTCAGGTCTTTCATCGATGAGCAAAATAATCAGGTAGGTTTCAGGGTGGTTCATCGCAATTGCGTTAGCCACATCCTTCAAGAGTGTTGTTTTACCAGTTTTAGGCTGTGAAACTAACATACCACGTTGACCTTTTCCAATTGGCGCGAATAGATCCATGATTCTCATAGAAATATTCTTGTTGTTGTCTGCCAATCTGAATTTCTCGCTAGGGAAAAGCGGGGTAAGGTATTTGAACGGAACACGGTCTCTAATAAAAGCAGGTTCGCGGCCATTGATTTGTTCCACCTTAATGAGTGGGAAGTATTTTTCTCCTTCTCTTGGAGGGCGAATAGCACCTTTTACAGTATCGCCAGTTTGTAAACCAAACAGTTTAATCTGCGATTGAGATACGTATACGTCGTCGGGAGAATTGAGGTAATTGAAATCTGAAGATCTTAAGAAACCATATCCATCAGGCATGATTTCCAACACTCCATCAGCGAGGACTAAGCCATCGAAGTTATAACCGTGCTCATCAGGGGCTCCTCTACGTCCGCCTTGATTGTTGTTCGAGCGGTTGTGTCTATCGCTGTTATCGCGACGTTCTTTGCGGTCATTCGGATTGCGATCTCGAGGTCCTTGTTCTTTCGCGCCTTGCTCTCTAGCTGCCTTTGGATTCGGCTCACGAGCTTCTCTAGGAGGTCTTTGTTCACGTGGCTCACGAGGTTCTCTCGGCTCACGAGGATTAGGACGGTTGCTGGCTTGGGGGCGATTATCTCTTTCCTTAGGTCTTGGAGCGGCCGGTGCTTCAGCAGAAGCTACTTCATCTTTCGATGCTGGAGCGCTTACTTTCTCTGCACTTCCTTTAGCTGCTGGCTTATCTGCAGCTTTGTCGGTGAATAAATCAGGATCGTCTGTCTTTTTCTCGACTTTCTCTTTGCGAGGGCGGAGTTTTGGAGCTCTTTTTTCCCGATCTGGACCTTTGTTTTCGCTTTTAGCAGCGGGTTTGCTTGGTTTTGAGCTTGCGGCCTTAATAGGAATGTTAGGATTAATTGCCTGCTCGTCTAGAATTTTGTAAACCAAATCTTGCTTCTTGAGCTTTTCGAATTTGGTGATGTTTAGCTTTTTTGCTACGTCTCTTAACTCATTGACTTTCATGCCGTTGAGTTCAATAATATCGTACATATAAAGAATTAGGTTGAATAGAATTGTTCTTTTCCTGGACTATAACAATGACATTGTTACAGTAATATAAATGGATAATGTTAATGGGAATCTGTCCGAAAGGACCCTGCAATAATAGTTTATTTTTTCTTCTTTTCATCATTTCAGTCATATTCTTTAGCTAGTAAAGCTCAATTATCCTCAATTCTTCGGCTATCTTTGTCCAAATTTTATGCTAGAATGATTCAAAGAATTCAATCTCTATACCTCTTCATAGCCCTGCTCGCAGTGGCAAGTATGCTCCTGTTTCCTATAGCTGCATTTAATCTTGATAGTCCTGAATTTTATGTGTTGGATGCCGCTGGATTGAAGAATTCTCTTGGTGAAATTGTGAATGTTTCGGCAAATTGGTCAGTTCATATAGTCATTATCCTGACTGCTCTAGTTATACTATTTGCTTTGCTGAAATACAAGAACAGAGGCCTGCAATTGAAATTATTGAGGCTGTCTTATTTACTCTTGGCAGGAATTTTGGTTGGATTGTATTTCCTCATCAGAAAAAATGCAGAGGCATCGGGATTGGAGCAGATTGATATGCAATACGGTCCATCTTATTTTATGCCTGTTGTTGCTATTCTGCTTGTATTCATGGCACAGCGCGGAATCAAGAAAGACGATGAGTTGGTAAAATCATTAGATAGATTGAGATAAAATGAAAAGTCAAATTTTAAGTTTATTGCTGCTTTTTACTGTGTCATTGTGCAATGCTCAAACCCTTGAACAGCTTGATGTCATATGGAAGTCTGTGCTTGCCAAAGAGAAAGCTGGATTGATGATGCATTCTGAAGATTATGATTTGCTCAGAAACATCAAGAACAGAACGACTACCCCAAAAGAGATTCCATACCCTCAAATGACAATTCTTGTTGATTCCATGAAAATGAGAGTCGACGTGATACAAGAATACCGCAGAGTTTTGGCTCAGAAGAGAGATAGAATAATTAAACTTTCTAAAGGGAAAGACAATTTTAAGAAGAGCAAAGAGGCTGTTGCTTTATTTGATGAAGTGGAAACTGAATTTGCTTCATCAGCGAATAAATTTGACGGACTGAACAAATCGATTGAGCAATTTCACCAGCAATTTGGGAACCTGAAAATGCTGTATCGCATTGATATCGTCACTTACGATGAGTATTTCAAGGCATTTCTTGTGGAGTTGGAAGAATTGGAAGATCAAATGGTGAAGAATGCCTCCATTGTTGGAAAAACAAGACAAGAGCTTGAAAAGGCAGCTGATAAGAATGATAATCCTGAATTGATTCAAAAACTAGGAGCCAAGCTTGGTGACCTCACTGAAATTCAAAAATTATCGGAGAACAAAATTGTTCAAATTCAGAATTTCCAAGATAGACTTGGCGCTACAGTTGGAGAAAATGAAATCTACTCCGGCCCTGGAATTGAGCCTCCGTATGAAATTGGAATCATGCGCTCAGAAATGGCAAAACTCAATGAACATTTCAAGATTTTCAAGATCTTTAACGAAGAGCAGTAGCGGCTTAGGATTGGGTTCTAGGTCCGAGCTTTAACAACTCCAAGTTTTTAATTTTCCCATCATCCAAATCAAAGCGAAGAGCGGTTCTTTCTAGATGGAAACCGTGGTATCCCGCGGCACCTGGATTCATATACATCATATTCCGGGAGCTGTCCATCTTAACACAAAGAATGTGTGAATGACCACAAATAAAAAGCTTGGGATTCTTTCCCTGAAATCGTTCTGTCACTCCTTTTGCATAGCGGCTTGGTCTTCCTCCGATGTGAATCATAAAAACATCAACTCCCTCAAGACTGAATCTCAAAACTTCGGGGCAATCTTTTCTCACATCTCCACCATCAATATTGCCATATACGATGCGCAAGGGCTTCCATTCCTTGAGCTCATCGAGGACTTTCACATGTCCTACATCACCGGCATGCCAAATTTCGTCGCAAGGAGCAAAAAGCGATTTCAATTGATCATCTAAATAGCCGTGGGTATCAGACAAGAGCCCAATTTTTTTCATGGCACAAAGATAGCTTTTGAAGTTTAATCCCAGAATATGCATTAGAAAATCTACTACGACCTGAAATGTCTGCGCTATCAATTGGTTCCCTGGATTTTGTTTCGTCACCGTAGCTTACGCTACGACTTCTCACCAAAACCCATGATATCATTGCCATTTCCGGTCTCGAAACGAAGTTCTAATGCATAATCTGGGTTAATTCCTGTTTTGCACATACAATTAGTGGTATTCTTAGTTCACGGGTTGAAAATTGAGCTGCCTTGATTGCTAATTTGGGCACTGTGTTTGCTATGCTTATACCGTAGCATTCTATTCTAAACTACCTCAAGAATGAATTTTAAGATTATACTCAGCCTTTTTACTCTTCAATTTTGTCTGATACTTTCAGTTTTTGCCCAACCCAAAGTTCAGTATTCAAGTGCTGATAAGAAGGCAATTAAAGCTTATGAGTCGGGACAACAACTCTACGATGCATTCAATCTTGAACCTGCACTGGAGCTCTTGAAAGAAGCGGCTGATAAAGATCCTCTGTTCGTGGAGCCTCATATTTTGATGGCGCAAATCTATACTGAACGGAATCAAATTCCTCAAGCGATAACAGCCCTTGAATCAGCGATTAGAATTGACCCTAAATTTTTCCCGAATAACCATTATTTCTTGGCAGAGCTGAACTTGTTTGAAGGACAATACGAAAAAGCACAAGCAGCCTTCCTTAATTTCCAATCCTTCAACATCAAAAATGAGGAGCTAGAATCGAGAACTCAATTGGGACTAGCCTCTTGCGAATTTGCGATTGAAGCACTTAAGCATCCTGTAGATTTCGATCCTATTAATTTGGGAGAGGGAGTGAACTCTGATGCAGCTGAATACTATCCCTGCATCACAGCCGATAGCCAAACTTTGTTGTTCACCCGATTGGTAAAAGACTCTAACTCGTTTGATGGAAAACAGGAAGATTTTTACACTTCTAGTTTTGTGGAAAAGGCCTGGAATCGGGCAATGCCAGTGAATGAAATAAATACTCCGCAGAATGAAGGAGCGCCAACACTTTCACCTGACGGACAGGTCTTGATTTTTACAGCCTGTGAACTGAACGGAGATTGGGGCCCCGGTCGCCAAGGATTGGGCTCTTGCGACTTGTTCTTCTCCCAAAAAAGCGGAAATCGATGGTCCTTGCCAATGAATTTGGGAGAAAAAGTAAATTCATATTACTGGGACTCGCAACCGTCTTTCGCTTCTGACGGAAGAACACTTTATTTCGTTAGAGGTAGAAGGTCAAGAAATGGCTACGAAGACCAAGATATTTGGGTGTCGAAATTAGATGCCAGTGGAAGTTGGGGGAAGCCAGACAAAATCAAAGGATTTGTAAACACTCCTCAAAATGAAGAGTCTGTGCTGATTCATCCTGATGGAAGGACGATATACTTCTCTTCAAACGGTCATCCTGGAATGGGTGGCTTAGATATTTTCGTTTCACGTTTGCAAGCTGACGGCACTTGGGGAAAGCCTGAAAATCTGGGCTATCCGATTAACACAAATTCAGATGAGAACAGTTTATTGGTGGCTGCGGACGGTAAGCTGGCCTTCTTCGCCTCTGACAGGGAAGGTGGATACGGCGATCTCGATCTGTACTCTTTCATCCTTCCAGAAGCTGCACGACCGATTCCTGTGACTTACGCCAAGGGTAAAGTCTTTGATCAACTTTCTTTCAAGGAATTGGAAGCGCGATTTGAGTTGATTGATCTGGAAACGGGCGAACTGGTAGTCGAGAGTTTTAGTGATCCTGTCAGTGGTGAGTTTTTGGTAACTCTAGCTGTCAACCGCGATTATGCATTGAATGTTTCACGTCCGAACTATCTCTTTTATAGCGAGAATTTCTCCTTGAAAGGAGTGAAGGAGGGTGAGCCGTTTTTCTTGAAAGTTCCACTTCAAAAAATCAAGACCGGTAGTTCTGTTGTCTTGAATAATGTCTTCTTCGATACCGATAAGTTCGAACTTAAGCCTCAATCCCGCATTGAGTTGATGAAACTGGTCGATTTCTTACAGGTGAATCCTAGTTTGCGCATCGAACTTGGTGGACACACCGATAATGTAGGTAGCGACGAGGCGAACATCTCCCTTTCACAAAAAAGAGCACAGTCTGTCGTTGACTTCCTGATTCAGAATGGAATCGAGAGCAAACGCTTAAGTTCCAAAGGGTATGGGGAAAGCAAGCCAATTGCGGACAACGCGAATGAAGCTGGCAGAGCCCAAAACAGAAGGACCGAGTTCAAGGTGATTGAGTAATCACTCGAAGCGATAAGCCAAGCCGATTCCGCCGTACATGTTTAATGCTGGTGCCGGATTATAATACCTTCCACCAAATGCATTTACAGCAGGGAAAGAGGTGTATTTCGTGTCAGTTATATTATTTATCCCTGCATAAAGTTCTACTTGAAGCTTGCGAATTTTCTTCTCCCAAGTGATTTTTGTGTTCAGTAAATGGTAAGCGTTTAGATAGTCGGAATTCTCATCGTTTAGCGGCGCTCGATCTGACCAATAGTGATTGATGTCGATGCTTAAAGTCCTACCAAATAACACATTAATTCCACTGCTCAAAGTCGCCAAGGGAACACCTGGAATTGAATAGTCTTCATCTGAAGTGTTTTTGAAATTCTGAATGGCGGCCGCAGATCTGAACGAGATTTGCTCGACAAAACTATCATCAATAAATTCGAAGCGATGATTGAAACTGGCTTCTAGTCCACGGTGCAAAGCATCGCCACCGTTGGAATACGAGATTCTTTCAAACTCATCAATATTTGGGATTATACTTTCTTCCAAGTTGAACTCGTACAGAATAAATTCGAAGAATGTCTTTTGATTGGTGCTGAATTGCCTAAAAGTAAATTCAGTATTAAATCCATTCTCAGCTTTCAAATCCACATTGAGAATTCCAGTCTCTACATCAACCAATTCGAACAATCCGGGATTAGACTGCCCTTGATTTACTGCTACTATAAACTGAGAATTCTTAATTTTTTTTGATAGGGAGAGGCCGGCTAAAATCTCAGCTTCCACATTGAAATTTGCATCTAAACTCGTATCCAACACAGTTGAGAAGCCTTTGTTTTCGACGTCGTAGCTGTTCAAACTCACGGAAGGCGAGAGGGTGAAATTTCTGTATTTCACAGAGCCTCTGGCAAAAAGCAAATTAGTTGTGAAAGTTGTTTCGTTGGAATACCTCAAAACCTCGGTCGGATTGGCCAATGAATTTGGTGCTTCTTTAAAATTCCCAGCTTCTTGTTGCCATTCAATTCCTATCATGGCATCTCCCTGAACTTTACCATTCGATTTCCACCACTGAAGGCTAGATCTTCCTCCATAGCCTGCTCCATCTTCATTTTTAAGTCCATTGAAGAATTCTGAAGTGCCGTAAGGATTCAGCTTATCGTATTGGCTGAAGTAGATGCTAGTCTTGCTGAGAAGCCTGTTTTTGATGCTCCAATTTTGTCTGATTGCGAATAAATCTCTAGTACGTTCTAAAGAAGCATTAATGTTTTCGCTGTATTCGCTTGCTTGGGTGGGGTCATCTTCAGCATCTGCAAGTTTCAGCGCACCCGGCAATCCCCAGGAGCCTTCATAATGCTGATACATCATGAAGTAGTTCAGTTTTTTTTTGACGTCAAATCCGCCCTGAAGAATAAAATGATCTTTGTTATTGAATTCTTGATCGCGGTAGCCCTCATAATCTTGGTGGATGAATGAAGCCTTGATCCAGTTGTTGCTTTTGCGATACGCAATGGAAGAGGCGTTTCTTATCAATCCAAAGGAACCTGCCGTGAACTTGTTGCTGATGGTGGTTCCAAAGCTGGATGGTTTGGCCGCATTGATGAATAGAACTCCACCGTTTCCAGATCCGTAAATTGAGCCAGCGGGACCTTTAATTACTTGAATCATTCCAGTTTCATCTGGATCGATAAGTTCAATTGGACTGCTGCCGTCAGGACTGTTTAGGGGGATGGATTCGTAGTACAGTCCTAGGTTTCTGACTGCGAAGGGAGAGCGCACAAAACTTCCGCGAATCGAAATTCTGCGTGACCCTCCATATCCACGCTCATCCATCTTGATACCCGGCACGGTGTTTAGAGTATTAAGTAATGAAGTCTTATCAGTGGAGTTAATTTTATCGCTTTGGATGAAAGAAATTGAAGCTCCATATTCCATTCTTGAGATAATATTAGTGCTCATTACTTGGCTGGAAGCATTAATTTCTGCCGTACTAATAATTGCTGGCAGAGCCTTGAGACTGATACTTTCAGGAATACTTTGAAATTTCCTTAGCTCGTGATAATTCGGATGATCAAAGCTGATTGCGGCTTCACCTTCACATGCCGTGATTTGTGCAACTCCAGCTATATCACTATAGTATGTATTGGATTTGCCATCACACGAAAGGTTAATCGCAACACCTTCAATCGGTTCACCGGTAGCTTCATCGAGCACTGTTAAAGACTTCAATGAATTTACTTGTGCCTGAAGTCCTAAAGTGAGCAAGTAGAAAAGGCAGCATAATGCTGCCTTTTGAAATAAATTTATCATGGATGGGAATTACTTCACCATAAAGGTTTTGGTGATGGTTCCTAATTCACTAGTTGCTTTTAGATAGTACATGCCTGAACTGTATTTAGTACAATCTAGATCCATTGTTGTAGCATTAATAGTTGTTTCCATAACAACTTGTCCGCTGAATGAAATGATTTGAAATGCCTTTCCTACAAAGCTATCTGAGAATGAAAGGTGAGTAGATTGATCAACAGGATTCGGATAAACTGAAATCTCTTGTGGCTTTACATACTCGTTCACGCTTACGAAATCTTCGTTTTTAAATTCCTTGATGATGTTAGGACCACTACTTGGATATCCAGTTCCGTTGAAAGCCAAGTAAACAGCTCCGTTGTGTGGATTAACGCAAACATCTCTGATTCGCTGGTTGAAGCTGCTAAAAAACTGATCTTCAGAATCAATTGTCAATCCATCCTCACTCATATGAAGGACAGTTAATCTTTCGTATTGAGCTCCCAATCCACCTAGAACAGCCATCAAAACTGAATTCTGCCATTCTGGAATTGCTGGATGATTGTAATATTCGATGCCATTCACCGCGATACAAGGATTCCATTCTTCAAGCGGTTCCTTCACATTGTTCGCTGTGCAATATGCGTTTTCACTACCTGTGTTGCAAAAACCTTGAACAGTAGGCCATCCGTAATTTCTGTTTGGCTCGATGATATTAAATTCGTCGGCATTGCTTTGTCCGTGCTCAGAGCTGTAGATCAATCCAGTTTCCGGATTTCCCATGCACAGTCCTTGTGAGTTACGGTGTCCCCAGCTATAAACATAACTTGAAGGATCAGGATTGTCAGCTGGAATCGATCCATCTAAATTCATACGAAGCATCTTGCCGTTCAATGAATTCATGTTCTGAGAAGATGCACCACCGTCACCGGTATCGCCTGTACTCATCAACATCGTGTTGTCAGGTAGGATGAGTAGTCTAGATCCGTTGTGAATACCATTCGCCCCAATTCCATTGAGAAGAATTTCTTCATTTTCAAGGATGCTGCCGTTGTATTCGAAACTTGAAACGCGCTCGCCAACGTTAGGCCAGCTGCCGTAGGTGTATGCAATATAAACTAGGGGAGTGTTTTCAAAATCCGGGTGGAGGCACATGCCCAACATTCCAGGTTCAGAGCTAGACCATACTGGTCCAGTTAAATCAAGCAATTCTTCAATATTTCCTGATTCTGGCTCAATGCGAAGGACTTTTCCTCTTCTTTCAGTAACCCAGATATGGTCATCCGGTCCCCAGAGAATTTCCCATGGAACTTGAATTCCAGTGGCAACGTTGCGCTCAGTAAGCGTCGTGGTTCCGATTTCCCAGGTTTGAGATTGAACACATTGAGTCAATCCTAAAGTCAATAATAGTGCTAGCAGGTAAAGGTTTTTCATTATCACTTGATTTTGTACAAAAGTAAGTCAATGCTTCGAAGCGAGCCGAACAGATTTTAGAAAGTATTGTAGACTCAAATGATTCTGAAATCAAATAACAACAGCTGTTCCACTTGCGCTAACCATCAGCATGCTGCCATTTGACCCGACAGTTTCGTAGTCTAGATCAACAGCAAGAACGGCGTTAGCGCCCATTGCAACGGCTCTTTCCTCTAATTCTCGGAGGGCGTGATCTTTGGCCTCACGAAGCACTTGCTCGTAAGATCCTGACCTACCGCCAACGACATCTCTGATGCTAGCAAACAAATCTTTGAAAATATTTGCGCCAATAATGGCTTCTCCTGAAACAATGCCTATGTATCTTTGAACCGGCTGTCCTTCAATTGTTGGGGTCGTACTAATTATCATCTTTAATTTTTCTTTCAAATATAAAGTGATGAGAGACTTTTTCCGTAGTTCAATCGTAATGTTTGCATTTCTTGTGATTTCTTTTTGCGTGGATGCACAGTCAGAAGCTATTCGCGCCATAGAAAATAAAATCTCAGGAAAAGAGAAGGAAATCGATGGATTGAAAGCGGAATTGGAAACGTCGAAGCTATCGTATTACAAGGGAGAGCTGCTGAAATGGGGATTGCCAGCAAAATCTCCTGAGGAAGAAATTATCGAGCATTCATTGATGGTGATTGACTATGATGAGGATAAGGAACAGGCGAAATGGGTAGCTCATGTGTTGAGTCCGGATATTATTGCAGGGAATTTGTCAAGGAGCAATGACTTTCGGGAAGATGAAAAAGTAAAAAATGGTTCGTCGACAGAGATAGATTTTTTCCTCAAAACCCCAAAAGGAGATGGTGAATTTAATTACGATGGATTCGGATACGATCGTGGACATTTAGCCCCAAGTGCTGATTTCAGGTGGTCAGAGCTCGCAATGAGTGAGTCTTATTTGTACAGTAATATGTCACCCCAACTTGCAGACTTCAATCGCGCAAGCTGGGCAGATTTGGAGAATAACTTGAGAAGTTATGTCTTCCGAAATCCAGACTCATACCTCTTCGTAGTAACAGGCCCAGTATTTCTTCAAGATGTAAAAAGGGTTGAAAGAAGTCCAAACAAAATTGCAATTCCTGATGCGTTTTTTAAAGTCGCTATTGATAGAAATCTACAAAAAGGTGTGGCCTTTCTAATGCCTCATCATTCCGATTTACTTGGACCGGAGAATTATTGTTTGAGTATTGATAGCTTAGAAACTATAACTGGAATCGATTTTTTCCCAGCTCTTGAAGATGGGCTTGAAGCGAGTCTAGAAGCAGACACCAGTTTCGAGGCTTGGATTCCTTCCTTAGATAATGGTGATGTCCTTCCTATTTCTGCAGTGTCTTTACCCCGCGGTCATTTCAATACCACTCAAGCTATGCGATATATGGATACTGGGGAAACGGTGACTGTTTGTGGTACTGTGGTCAGCTCGAAGAAAACATCAAAAGGGACTGTCTTCTTGAATTTAGACAAGCAATTTCCAGATCAAGTGTTTACAGTTACTATCTGGAATGACGATAGAATTCATTTTAGCTACGATCCATCCTTGGCTTTCGACAATCAAAAGGTTTGTTTTACGGGAAAAGTGGCGAATTTTGATGGAGTACCATCGATGAACATCTCCAAAGAAAAAGCAATCAAGCTCTACCCTTGAAAATTCAATTTAAATTAAAATTGAATAATCGGTAGATTCCCGGTTGATCAAGATCCTTATCGACAAACCACACAACTGAATTTCGAATTTTTAATCCTTTCAGGTAGCCTTTTCCAGGCAGTTTGGTACGCTTACTTACCTTCAATGTCTCAGAGTCAATTTTAGCCACCTCAGTTTCAGCGCCGATCTCGTAGAGGGTATAGAGCTGTTCGGTGACCGAATCTTTCAGGATTGTCTTGCCCCAATTCGCTTCTTTATGAAAACTGATGGGTTTAATCCGGTTGACCAACAGCTCACGATTGAAATGTACCAAACGATCGCTAGAGAAATCTAGAATCACAATTTCTCCATTCAGGGATTGTATAGGAGCATAGGCTTGGCTGAGAATTTTACTGTCCGCCCAATCCAGCTGCTCACTCATCCTCAGTATATCTAAATTGGCTTTAATCATATCGACAGGCATCTGTACCCGTGGATCTTGGGACTTACGGCAGGCTAGATAATAGTCCAAATCGAATTTCCTTCTGATGTATTCCATTTTTAATGAATCCTCAATGGCATGAAATTCACTCATCTGACCGTTGATCGCACGGATGTATTTCATTTGAATTCCGCGGTAAGCAGGCTGTCGAAAGTAGAGCTCGTTGCCCAGTGAAACCTCACATCTATCCATCATAAAATGAAAACGATTTCTTTTTTCGGGATAGAGCAATTGCAGCTTTTCGTAATCGTAATAAATCTGGTAGACTGAATCGGGGAGGAGAACATGCACGAATTTCATGCAGTCTGTGTACAAGGCTTCTGCCTTCGAATCTACGGGAATGGAGGCGATGCTGGTGCCTTTGTCGCTGAGCAATTCAATTCGTTTTCCCCCGTCTTTGCCGAATTTCCGAACGAGGACAACGATCTTATCGTCGTAAAATCCAAAATCAAGCACTGTTTGCATTGGGTCGCCAAGAATTTCTTGGTAAGGACTGTCGTCCACAACGGCTTCCCCAATTTGGGTAATGAGGGTTTTTAGGTAGATGGTCGGGTTGTTTTCAGTGATGAGCACTGACTTCGCTTCGTGCCCAAGGGTAGAAACGATCAGATTGCAAGGCAATGCAGGAACTGTGAGTTCAAACCTTCCAATTTCATCGCTCGAAGCTCCACGCTGGCTGCCTTTGATGATGACATTAGCATAGGAAATGGGCTCCTTGCTCAAACTATCCAGCACCAATCCTTCAATCAACACCTGAGATTGGGAGGAGAGCAAGATGAACAAGAATCCTGTTACACTGAGGAATAGCTTCAGCTTCATAGTTAGAAATCTACTAAAATGAACAGAGAAATGGCCTTTGAGTTCTAAAAAAAGAACCGATTAATCTCTTTTCAGTGATTCATCTTTTCCGTCTCATTTGGGCGTGATCGAGATCTATACTCACTTGATCCCAGATTTCTAAGTTGAACAAAGTCCCGAAGTAGGCGAGGCGAACTTTGCCTTCACGATAGCTCATGCATTCCTCTAGATGAATCGAATTGCCAGAATCCTTGTTCATTATAGCGACATCAAAATTCTGCTTGTAGCGACTATTTGCAATCATCGTAGGACCTGAGCGATAAGTAAATCGATCAATTTTCAATGTAATTCTATTGAATTCGTTAAGACTTACCCAATTTCCAAATTTGAAATAAAAGTATTTATTGAAGGTTCTAATTCGCTTTTTTTCAAGATCGACTTCAACACCTTCA
>Ga0222689_1000079_pt1 | contig 59899 bp, 42 predicted proteins | sample AntAcemetage1231_FD_179838 | JGI IMG/M metagenome (GOLD analysis project Ga0222689, IMG submission 179838) | Saline water microbial communities from Ace Lake, Antarctica - #1231 | ecosystem: Environmental > Aquatic > Non-marine Saline and Alkaline > Saline | place: Antarctica: Ace Lake...
CATCAAGAATTTTGGGGAAACAACGAATTACCAGCACAATGTTTCATTGAACTACAAGCTGCCATTTGATAAATTCCCGCTGATTGATTTCATCACTTCTGACGCGACGTATTCAGGAACTTATCGCTGGGATAGAGCACCATTTGCACAAGATTCTTTAGGTGCCACCATCCAAAACTCAAGAAACTTACAGCTGACAGGACAGGCAAATATGCTGACCTTGTACAATAAGGTGCCGTTCTTGAAGGAGATTAACGACGCTGGCAAGAAGCAGTCCAACAACAAGAAACCTTCGAATAAGAATGTCGATGGCTTTGGAAATGAGGAAGAAAAGGAAGACAAAGACAAGAGCAAATTTAACCCCCTTCATTCTGTCGCTAGACTCTTTATGATGGTTCAGAATATATCAGGAACCTATCAAAGAACAGAGGGAATTCTCTTGCCAGGATATGCCGAATCAACTCAATTGTTGGGGATGGATCCAAGCTTTAATGCCCCTGGAATACCGTTTATTCTCGGTAGACAAAACACTGATATTTTCGGAGCTCCGAATGGAAATTATGCCCTTGAAGCCGGTGAAAAAGGGTGGCTGGTGCAACAAGAGTTCTTGAACAATCAATATACTGAGACCTTCAATGAGACTTTCAATTTGAGGGCAAAGATAGAGCCTATCAAGTACTTGAGTGTTGAATTAACAGCGAACCAGACAGAAACAAGAGGCAAGAGTTCATTCTTCAGGTGGGATGAAGAAATTCAATCTTATGAATTTCAATCTCCACTAGAAACTGGAAGTTATTCTGCTTCCATTGTCACTTGGCCAACTGCTTTTGTGAATGATAGAGAAGATTTTAGCTCAGAAACATTTGATGCCTTCTTAGCAAACAGAATTGTAATTTCAGACCGATTGAATAGCGAGTACCAGAATTATTCAACGGATTCTTTGGAGAACAATGGTTACTATGCAGGTTGGGGCCCAACCAGTCAGGATGTTGTTATTCCGGCATTCATTGCAGCATACACAGGAACGGATGCGGGTGAAGTGAAACTCAATATTTTCGACAACAAGATGCGCCCGAATTGGAGGGTTACTTATGATGGATTGAGTAAGATTCCTAGTATCAAGAAACGCTTCAAACAATTCGCTATCAATCACAGCTATCGTTCAACGGTAACAACTTCGTACGTTACGAATTTGAACTATGAAGTAGATGATAATGGTGATCCAGTGGGTAGAGATCAAAGTGAGTTCAGAAACTACATCAACGAAAAGCAGATTAATACGATTTCGATTTCCGAGCAGTTGTCTCCTTTGGTTGGTCTTGATATGACCATCAAAATTAAGAACAAGAACAACAAGAATATCGATCCTCAGCTTCGTGTAGAGTGGGCTCGAGACAGGAATATTTCACTTGGACTAACGAACTATCAGATTACCGAGAACAAGAGTAACTCGTTCATCATAGGTGTTGGATACACCATCCCTGAAGTTCCAAATCCATTCAAAAGCAGAAGAAAAGGAAGTAAGCTGGGCAAACAAATGTTAGAGAATTCTCCTTTGAATTTGCGCGCTGATTTAACCATTCGCGACAATACGACCATCATCAGAAAGATGGAAGAACGTCAAAATCAGGTTACTGCGGGACAAACAGTAATCTCTCTAAGAACCGCTGCAGATTTGAGTATCAGTAATAAGTTAACAGTTAGATTTTTCTACGATCAACAGCTAACCCGTCCTAAGATTTCAACTTCTTTCCCGACTTCAAATATCAATACAGGGTTGAGTCTGAGATTCCAGCTGAGTCAGTAAATGTCTAAGCTTTCTTAAAAATATTATTTTAGCCAAAAAATAACAGACAATGAACGTACCTGGAGATTTGAGGTATACCCGTGATCACGAATGGGTGAAAGTAGAAGGATCTACTGCAACTATTGGTATCACTGACTTCGCGCAAAGTGAGTTGGGAGATATCGTATATGTTGAAATTGAAACTGTAGGTGAAGAACTCGCTTCGGAAGAAATTTTTGGAACGATTGAAGCTGTAAAAACGGTTTCTGATCTATTCATGCCATTGGCCGGTAAGATTTCTGCTTTAAATGAAGCCATTACTGAGGAGCCTAATTTGGTGAACTCTGATCCGTACGGAAAAGGGTGGATGATAAAAATCGAAATGGACGATGCTTCAGAATTCGAATCATTGTTGACTGCTGAACAGTACAGTGAATTGATAGGTTGAGAATCTACTCGCGTTTCGTAAGACCCATGATTCCAGCTTTTTGCTGGGCATTACTTCTGCTTGCTTTGTATGCCATTCCAGGCGCAGAGTTACAAAGCATGGGTTTCTGGGAACTTTTTGCCGCTGATAAATTCGCACATGCTATAGTATTTGCATTGTTTACGTTGATTCTCCGTGTGGGAATGAGAAGGCAAACCCTTTTTCCTGGAATGACCTATAGAAGTGCTTGGATGTCAGTGATTATTGTGATTTGTTACGGGGGAATTCTTGAGTATTTTCAAGGCCAACTCTTTGAAGGCAGACACTCAGACATCTTAGATTTCACAGCCAACACAATAGGAGCCTTCTTTGGACTGTTATTATTTAGAATAATTTACGGAAGAGAATTATCGAATAGATGATACTTTTCCCTTGAAATTTGTACTTTTAGACACTGATTGTATAATTATGCAGCTAAAAAAAGCACCACAGGCAGATTTAGAAAAGAAACGCGGATCATGGATAGCCATGGGATTCGTTGCTTCTCTTGGATTGATGTTGGCAGCCTTCGTTTGGACATCTTACGATGTTAGAATCTTAGAGCAAGGCACTTTGGATTTGGATTTAACTGAAGAGGAAATCATTCCTCAGAACATGGTTACTCCGCCGCCACCGCCACCGCCACCGGCTCCTACAACTGTAATTGAAATCGTTGATGACGAGGAAATTATTGAAGAAGAGCTTGAAATCGATGATTTAGAAGTAGAGGAAAACACTGAAATCGAAATCTTTACCCCTGTCGAAGAGGAAGTTGAAGAAGATGAGATTTTCATGGTCGTTGAGAAGATGCCAACCTTGCCGCAGTGCAAGAATCTTTCAAGTGCGACAGAGCGTGACCAATGCACTCAATTGGAGATTATTAAGACTGTTCAAGGAAATGCAAAATATCCTCCTATTGCTAAGGATGCGGGTATTCAGGGAACTGTTTACGTTTACTTTGAAGTGAACAAAGAAGGAAAAGTTGAAAAGGCTGTTGTGAGAAGAGGGGTCGATAGAAGACTCGATGAAGAAGCATTAAGAGCCGTGAATACTTTACCTCGATTTGAGCCAGGTCGCCAACAAGGAAGACCGGTTCGAGTGCAGTACACCATTCCAGTGAAATTTATTATTCGTTAATTCGAAGAAACTGATATTGAAAGCCGCTGAAAAGCGGCTTTTTTTTATGCGATGAATTCTGCAATTATTGATTTCGCCAGTTCAAACCTACCTTCTCCGACACCTTCAATAATCCTGTAGTTCCTGTTGGCACTTTTCAAGTGTGCTTCATAAAGTGCGAATAGTCGATCTCGATCTATGGGATTCTCACGCTGGACGTCATTCTCCCAAGGTAAGTCTGGACGGCACAGGAGGATTAGGTCAGTGGTATCAGCTTGATCCAATAACCTAATTGTTTCAGGAACAAGACCGAACTTTTCTTGAGCCCAGATCGACAGCACAGTAATATCGGTATCGTAAATCGCCATTTCTTGGTCAATGGAGCCGTTTCTTCTTCTCACTTGCTCGACAGCTATTTGCACCAAATCTTCAGAGGTATATGGCCTGTCGATTTCATTCAAGTATTCGCGGGCATATTCCGGATGCCATTTACAGCTAAATTCTTTAGCCAATGCCGCAGAGAGCATTGTCTTCCCCGATGATTCTGGACCCGTAATCGCAATTTTTATTAGCTGACCCATCCTAAATTCCAATATCCGTTAATTGCGAGTAATAAGTAAATGACGAAAAGGAGGGCTCCAAAATACATTCCTCGTTTTGCATACAAATAGATAGAGACAAAGTCGATGATAATCCAATACAACCAATTTTCATGAACGAAATTTACCATCACCCAAGTTGCTATGAGACTGAAAATAGTGGTGAAAGAATCCAACAAAGGTAATTCCGCTTGAGTTAGTCGTTTTAATAGTTGCCAGCTGATCAGGCAAAGGATAGCTCCACTGAAAATCAAACCCAAGTGAGTTGACAACAGCCAAGAATGCTCTTCCCAACTTGCTCCCATTGATACATAGCCATAAACAGCGAAAAGAACATAAAACACTTGCAATGCTGTTTCAGCCAATAACTTCTTCTTGAAACACAAGAAAACGAATAAGATTGAGCCGACAAATGCAAAAGGCCAACACAGGGCAGATTCCCTGATATAGAGTAGGGTATAAAGTAAATTGAAGACTACCGCAAAGCCTTCGATTATTCTCATACTATTCCTTTCGGAAATCCCGATAGCCTTCACAATTAATCCTTTGAGATGTAATAATTGTACAGTTGTTGTAATTTATACGAAGATTTCTATGCAACCAAAAGGCAAGTATAAACATCTTTTAATTGAACTAAATTGAAGATTATGAAAACACTTACTACCCTTATCCTGATTTCAATCTCATTCAACATCTTTGCTCTGATTTCACCCAATAGCGACAGACCTCTAAATGAGCATCTTTTAGAAGTGAATGCTGAATGGAGCAATCACCTCAGTCAAGACGCTGTATATCTGGAAGCTGTGAACTTTCGAGATGAAAATGAAAGAATCAGTAGACACCTCCTCGAAGTTTGCGATTTAATTGATGAACGCACAAAAACCTACTCGACAGATAAGGCTGAAATCCGCAATACACTGATGGCTCAGCTTCGAGTTTATGCCAATACAGGTAAGTTTCCGATAAATACCAATGATGATCATAGAATTCCTTATTTCATCGATGTTTACGGCACAGCGTGCGCCGTTGGCCACTTGATGCTGTCTAATGGGTTTGAAGCTGAAGCTATGTTGGTGAATGAAGAAATCAACACTGCCTACATCCGGGAAATTCCAAATGAATGGCTCAGCGAATGGATGAATTATTCTGCACTTACGCTTGATGAATTGGCCCTCATCCAACCAAGTTATCCTCCGAATACGGTATGGGAAAATCTAGATGAAAACATTTCCGGGACAATTTATGCCATGTGGGACAACGGTACTGACCTGATTATTGCAGGAGATTTTACCATTAATGGAGAGGCTGCGAATATCGCAAGTTTCGATGGTACTGAACTGACAGCCTGGCCACAAGCCCTGAATGGAATTGCACAAGATGTATTGATGTTCGAGGATAAAATCTATGTATGTGGAGCTTTTCAAGGACTTCAAAGTGATATAGCAGTATGGGAAAATGAAGCCTGGGTTTACTCCAACGCGGTGAGCGGAAAGACCAGTGAGGCCTATGATCTCTTGGTTATGGACGACGAATTGTATTGTTCGACTTCCTACAGTGGTTTTGTGGGTTATGATTATTTCGTCATGAAAAAGAATGGAAGCATGTGGGATACTGTCGGGCATTTTGACGAAAAGATAGATTGCATGTATGATATTGACGGTCAATTGGTTGCGGGTGGTGAATTCGAAAATCTTTATGACGGTGGTTTCATTGAAATGCCATACATAGCTATGTACGACGGTGTGGATACTTGGACCAGTCCAGGTTCAGGACTTGAGGCACCTGTGTATGCTCTCGCTGAAATTGATGGAAACTTGATAGCAGCAGGAAGTATTTTTGATGAGAATAACGACCCGGCTAATTTCATTCGGATTTTAATCGAAGATGAGTGGACTGAGCCGAGTGATTTTGGATTTTTCCAAAACGAAGAGAATTATAGCGTGAAGGATATCCATGTGCATGACGGAGATTATTATTTCTCTGGTAATTATAATCTAGACACTTTCGGAACTTTTGGAGCGGACATTACAAAAGTTCATTTGCTCGACGATGAGATGGGCGGATACTATGTTTCACCTGATCCGTTGTTGGCATTTGCTGCGCAGACAATTCACCGTTGCATGGTTTGGAATGGAAGCTTATACATTGCCGGCGATTTCGCTGCAGGACTTGGCGGGCCAGCTATTTTCGCTAGAACAGAAATTGAATCTTCAATCCAAGATATTCTGGCATTGGAACTCACGATTTATCCCAATCCCACTGCTGAGTTTGTTACAATCGACCTTCCCAAAGAAGCAAGAAATGGAAGCTATTCGCTTTTAGATGTGACTGGAAGAACTGTAGAACAGGGAAATTTAAATGGAGAAAACTATAAAGTACTGGATGCTAATTCCTACCGTTCGGGAAACTATTTCATTCGTGTGTTCAATGCGAACGGAGAGCAGGTAGCTCAAGGAAAAATTGTTGTGATTTAAAGACCTATTCTGAATCCTCAAAGGTGCAATCACAAGGAGGAGAAAACAGAATATTCACATCCGGAAGATAAAGTCTTATGAGGTTTTGTTCTTGCTCATTCATTTCATTGTGAAGCAAGTCCAAAACCTCTAGCTTTTTTAAGCGCGATAGTTCATCAGGAAATACACCAATCCAATTTCCCCACAATACAAACCTGGTCAGTTCTTGAAGTTGTCCAATTTCTTCGGGGATGGCCTCCATACGATTGTCACCGAGATTCAGGACTTTTAATTTTGTCAGAGAGCAGATTTCTGGTGTGAATGTTCTAATCTTATTTCTAGAAATACTGAAGACCTCTAAGTTTTGAAGCTGAGCTATTTCGGCGGGGATGCTATCGATTCTATTTCTGTCGAGATGCAATTCCCGTAGATTTTTTAATTCGAATATTCTTGGATCAATTTCTCGGAGTCTGTTTTTTTTGAGGTCTAAGCGAACAACCATGTCACCTGCTAAAATAGCCTCCTCTAGGTCAGTGTAGACAATCATACTGTCAAGAGCATCTTTATAGCTCTGTGCCTGAGTTAAGTTTATCGTGAAAGCCTGAATCAGCGCGGAAAGTAGTATGATCTTGCTTATTTTCATTTCAATAATTCTAGGGCATTTAATTTGTCCTGATGAAGTTGGGTTGTTAGTTCTTCTAGGGAGTTGAACTTTTGTTCTTCTCGGATTCTAGCCTTTAACTTTAACGCAATTACCTCGCCATAAATTTCACCTTGAAAACCGAACAAGTTCACCTCAATTCTTTTTTCATCAGTTTTCTCAAGAGTTGGCCTGAACCCAATGTTCAACATTCCCTGAAAATTCTCCCCTCTAATCAAGCATTCAACGGCATAAACCCCATTGCGAGGAATCAATTTGTATTCGGTATCTGCTTGGATGTTGGCAGTTGGAAATCCAAGTTTTGTACCCAATTGATCTCCAAAAACAACCTCACCTTGAATTTGATAGGGATATCCTAAAAACTCGTTGGCAATTTCAATGTCACCATCATTCAAGGCAGTCCTAATTTTCGTTGAGCTCACATTGACCTCATTCAATTCTAAAGCGGAGATCTCTTCTACTTCAAAATTATAGATGTTCCCGAATTCAACGAGGTTAGCGAAATTTCCTTCCCGATTGCGGCCAAAGTGATGGTCATATCCGACCACAATTTTGTGAATTCCAATTTGATTAACCAGCAGATCTCTAACGTATTCTAAGGCCGTCATTCTAGAAAACTCCTTAGAAAAAGGGTAGATAATCAAGTGATCAATACCAGCATCCTCCAACAACTTCAACTTCTCATCAAAGGAATTTAAAAGCTTGAGACTTTTGTCGTCCGGAAAGAGAACCATTCTAGGGTGTGGATTGAAGCTCAGCATAACAGTCTCACCACCAACGCGTGTCGCAATTTCTTTCAGTCGATTAATGATTTTTCGATGCCCAATATGAACACCGTCGAAAGTGCCGGTGGTAAGAATTGGATTGGGACATCCTTTAAAATCAGCCGGTGAATGGTAGATCTTCAAGTTAATAATTTTGTTGAAATGAAATCACTAAAATATTGAGCAAAGATAAGGGAAGCAGAGATTTTAGAAGAATAGAATTTCAAATGTATCAGCATATTTACCAACATCTTTTGTAGTATACGTCATTTAGGCTTACTTTTGCAGCCGATTTCGATACGTATAATCCTGAAAACGAAAGATCCATGTCCCAGAACATCGGAAAGATTTCCCAAGTAATCGGCCCAGTTGTCGACGTAAGCTTCCACGGAGACGTGGAACTACCAAATATCCTTGATGCATTAGTAGTAACACGTGATAATGGCGAAGAGCTCATCCTTGAGTGCCAGCAGCACATTGGTGAAGACACCGTTCGAACTATTTCGATGGACTCTACAGAGGGCCTTCGTCGTGGATTGAGTGTTCTTGCAACCGGTAAGGCGATTACAATGCCTACTGGAGACAAGATTAAAGGTCGACTTTTCAATGTAGTTGGTACTCCAATCGATGGAATTGGCGATATGTCAAGTGAAGGCGGATACGCTATTCACCGTGATGCTCCTAGATTCGAAGATTTATCTACCGCTACTGAAGTTCTCTTCACTGGTATTAAGGTTATCGATTTGATCGAACCTTATGCAAAAGGTGGTAAAATTGGATTGTTCGGTGGTGCCGGTGTTGGTAAGACTGTATTGATTCAGGAGTTGATCAACAATATTGCAAAAGGATACGATGGTTTCTCTGTATTCGCCGGTGTTGGTGAGCGTACTCGTGAGGGTAATGATTTGCTTCGTGAAATGCTTGAGTCAGGTATCGTAAAATACGGTGATGACTTCCTTCATTCTATGGAAGCAGGTGGATGGGATCTATCTAAAGTAGATACCAATGCTCTTAAAGAGTCAAAAGCGACTTTCGTATTCGGTCAGATGAATGAGCCTCCTGGAGCACGTGCTCGTGTGGCCCTGTCTGGTCTTACTGTTGCTGAGTATTTCCGTGATGGTGATGCAAACGATACAACAGGTGGTGGACGTGATATCCTCTTCTTTATTGATAACATTTTCCGATTCACTCAAGCAGGTTCTGAGGTATCAGCCCTTCTAGGTCGTATGCCTTCTGCTGTAGGATATCAACCAACTTTGGCAACAGAGATGGGATTGATGCAAGAGAGAATTACTTCTACAAAGCGCGGTTCTATTACTTCAGTACAGGCGGTTTACGTTCCTGCAGATGATTTAACTGACCCTGCTCCGGCGACAACATTCGCTCACCTTGATGCAACAACAGTACTTTCACGTAAAATTGCTGAGCTTGGAATTTATCCTGCTGTGGATCCATTGGATTCTACATCAAGAATTCTAAACGTAGAAACAGTTGGTGAAGAGCACTACCGTTGCGCTCAAGATGTAAAAGAAATTTTACAGCGTTACAAAGAACTTCAAGATATCATCGCTATCCTTGGTATGGATGAATTGTCTGAAGAAGACAAGCAAGCGGTTCACCGCGCTCGTCGTATTCAGAGATTCCTTTCACAACCTTTCCACGTTGCTGAACAGTTTACTGGACTTAAAGGCGTGATGGTTCCGATTGAAGAAACTATCAAAGGATTTAATATGATTCTTGATGGTAAAATGGATGAGTATCCTGAGGCTGCGTTTAACCTTAAAGGTTCTATCGAAGAAGTTCAGGAAGCTGGAAAGAAAATGCTTGAAACTGCTTAAACATGAAAGTTGAAATTCTCAGTCCGGAAAAGAGTGTTTTTCAAGGAGAGGCTTCAATGGTGAGCCTTCCTGGAATAGATGGAAGTCTCGGAATCATGAATAATCACGCTCCTTTAATCACAACCCTTCGCGAAGGAACAGTAAAACTGACTTTCGAGAATGGTAAGATTGAAGAGATCAATGTAAAGGGCGGAACAGTTGAAGTGTTGAATAACAATGTAATTATCTTGGCTGAATAAAAATGCCAAGTTGACCATACTAAAAACCGCAAGCTCCATTGGAACTTGCGGTTTTTCTTTGCGGTTTTTTTACTGAAGATTATTGTGGACAGATGAACGTCTTGTTTTTCAACCTGTAAATATCAGTCCTAAGTTAAGTATGGATTAAGATCATATGTGAATGTATATCAATCTTTGAGCATGACTATAAAACTGCTGTTGGAGTACTTTTCATACCATCACTTCCCATTTAGTCGTAATCCCCTCGTATTCAAATTCAGCTTGTAATAGAATTTCTTCTAGCGTATCACCAAAACCATCATCGATTACTTTCCAGTTATCGTCGCAGTAGAAAAGATAGAACCCCGATGAATCATCATAGCTGCAAATTGCCAATCGACTCGCAAAATCCGTATCTTTTTCTTCTCCAAATATTGTATGAATAGTCTTTCCACTTGGAGAAATGCTACTATCAATTATAACAAAGCGCGTGACTTTTGCACCATCAAGATGAGTAGGGGGTGTCATTACTTTTATTTTTTTGACACAATTTATCGCTGTAAGACCAAAGACTTGGTACTTATTTCATTCCCCTGTTGAACACGCACGAGGTAAATTCCATTTGAAACCTCATTTCCTAGCGTTAATGCAATGCGCTTCTGTCCTGAAATACCGCTAGCGACTTGTTGAATTACTCGTCCTTGAAAATCAATGATATCGATAGTGAGAGGAGCAGAATTCATTGCCTCCAGCTCAAGAGTGAAATCTCCTGTCCCTGGATTAGGGTAGATGGCAATTTCTGAATCGGCACTTGATTCGTCAACTCCAACAACAAATGAACTGAAGTAATTTAACACCTCGTATACATGCCCATTGAGCAGACCACCGCTTGAAATCAAAGAGATATCGAAGTAGTAGCTTAAAACTTTAAAGACATCAGTTTCATTGTAAAGCGCGCATGGCCTGCCTGCAAACAAGTAGCTTTCATCGCCCATAACATAAACGGGAGTAACATCTTCAAGAGGTGCTACCGCATCGACGAACCACATAGTTTCGAATTGCCAGCTTAAATTAGTAAGAAAAGGTATTGGATTATCTTCGGCGACCTCTGCTATTGGAAGCCCAACTCCAGCATCATCTGCATAAGACTGGGCCTCATAATTTGCTATACCTAGATAGTCATAAGTAAATTCTCCTTCAATGAATTCGTAAGGTGCTTCGCCGTATTTATCATACAGGAAATCCAATCCAACCAACCAAAGCATACCCCCGTCTTCTAGATAAATTTCCAAGGCTTCGTTGTCTTCTTCGACTCCATCCCACAAATAAAGATCGGTGCCATCACTTGAAGTGTACCAAACCACGAGATCGTATTCACTCATCATCACGTCATCTGGGCTCGCCGCTTCAGTTACTGCATCGTAATAGTCAACCGAAAACCCAAAAATTGTAGTTGCATTGTAGAAAGTTGTTGCATTTCCAAAAGCATCATCAGAATCGTCTACAAATAAAATTGACATTTGACTGAAGGCTGATGAAGCCATGAAAAGTAGGGCAATTGAAAGAATAAGGTAGTGTTTCTTCATTTCTCTTGTTTTTAGTTAGTCGATTTGAGGGATTTAAAGAAGAGTCTAAGAATCCTTCACGCTGCTAAATATACAAGTTCAGCCCAAAATTCAAGAGATTCTTCTCAAATTTCGGGCTGAAATAAAATAGAATTACACTTTATAATCCGACGAATCCGAAGCGAAACCGTTTACCGCCGTTGTGCATGGTACTCAATACGACCAGGTCACCATTCAAAGAAAAGAAAAACGGTGTTGTTAAGCTCATTTCAAATACAGCACCTTGGTGCAAGTTGAAAAGAGGCAATCCAAATTTCCGATTTTCGTAGGCAAGGAATCCATTCGGTTCAATAATATGCATGAAGCTTCCGTGCATTGTCTTTTCATCAAATGCTTTGTGTTTCACATATTTGGTACCGTCGGGTTCAGTCCAATTGGCAGCAGGAATGCTCGGCACAGAGAGTTCTGTATTGTTCCACAACACAAACAAGCGATCTTCTTTCAAGTAATACACGAATGAACCGTATTCATCTTGATCGAAATTGCTGCGTACTTGCTGACTCTTTTGAAAGCTTTGCCACCAGGTAATTTTCCCATCATTTGGAGTGATATTGAGAGCTAAGAACTGACCGTAATTCCACTCATAAGTATACTGCATTGGTGAAGAGCCAACGATGAGGTCTTGCTTGTACTTCATTTGTTCCATGAGCACCAATAGATTTCCATCGTCTTTGAGTAGGATGTCTTTGATGTAGAAATCTTCTAGGAAGGATTTGTCGGCTGACTCAGCCATTCTATCTCCACCGAAAAACGAAATCAAGTCTTTTCCCCAAGGTCCAAGTTGATTTGCTTTTGCACCTAGATTTGCGTCGAGAGCAAAATACCAAGAGCCTTGAATGTGTTTCTTATAGGCCGATGGGTCATTCGTGTAAGTGGCGAAAAAGAAGAATTCATCCGATTGATCAACTCCCAATTGAGCATCGAGAACTGTCAATCCTTCCATGCCTTTAACTGGGTGTTCCATCCATTTAGAATCTCCATCGAAAGAATACAGGTAATACAACCAGTCTTTGTTGTAGTCTTTCTTAAAGATTAGAGCTCGGCCTTTATTGTCAACGATAACCTCATTTTGAACGGCTCTTGAAGATTCTATACTCAATTCTTGATCGTGAAACCAGAGTTGATTAAGACTAGTTAAATCGTAGCAGCTAAGTCTGATTTTCTCGTTGGTTTTCTTTTCGAAGGGCTGCTCCGAAAGCACGACTAGTTTTTGTTCGTCTTTTGAGATTGACAATCTAAAACTACCACGATTTCCCATTTTCTCAGCAGCGATTATATCCAAATCCTTCAAATGCTTCAACTCTCCAGACAAGTTAAGTTCCTGAATAGAAAGTGTGTTTCTTCCAGCGGCTTTATCCCAGTGAGAAATGAAGGCATAGATCTTTCCATTGGCGACAAGAACATTTTCAATGTCGTAGGAATTTCCCATCACCCCAATTTTGAATTCAACAGGAACGTTGCCTTCAAATTTCAACTCAGGGCTGTAGTATTCGAGCCAATAATGAGAGGTGAATGTGTTGTCAGTATACTTCCTGAGCAAGACAAATCCTTGGTTATCTAGAACTAGAAGTTTGTCAATTCGGCGCTCCAAGAAATCGTTGGTAGCCGGTTCACCCCATTTGTAGCTTGGCTCTTGGGCAAATGAAAACTGGCCCATGCATAGTGCAAGGGCCAGTAAAAGTGGTGCTATAAAATTGCGCATGCTTATTTGCATTGAGCGTTATATTCATCAATAATTTGAAGGATACTCAATAGTCCGTATCCTTTTTCTTTGCCTTCAACTTTCGCAGCTAATGCGGCATTGTCAGAAACCCATTCGCCCATTTTTGATGGAAACTTCAAAGCGAAATAATCTGAAGATTTTGGCTCGTCACTGCCTTTTCTTTGAAAGACCATTTTCGATGGGTACATGCGATTCATGAATTCTTCTTCCGATTCGGTTGAACCTTGTTGCATGAGCATGTAATTCTCAGCTCTGTCATACCAAACATATTGAGTGATGCATCCTTCACTTACAACGAGGTTTGCACGTACTGGCTTAGGTAATAATCCACCTGAATAGTGAATACAGTGATAAACCTTGTCTGCTACTTTGTACTCTTTTAGGTCAGCAGTCTTGTACTTCTCCTTAGACTTTTTGTTGTCCTTCTCTTTGTAGAACATAACCTCGTTCTGCATAGTATACCTGTTTTGGTAGGTAATGTAACCTTCAATTTTGGTTCCATTTTCAGTAATTACATAGCCTGGATACTCTTCTCCATACTTGTAAACATCTGAGCTCCAATCTTGAGCTTGCAAAGAAAAACCTAGTCCAATTAGGGCAATACTGATTAACAATCTGAATTTCATGTCTTATTAATTTTGATGCAAAAGTATCCAGATTCAGCCTAGAATATTGAGTTTTAACATATTATTAGCATTCACAATGATGACTTTTGTTGTATTGCTATCTAAATCTGCCAGTTTTCATTCTGTTTGAAGTGATGACGATAGATCTTAAATGCCCGTAAATGACTACGATTACCCCCATGTACAATGGGATCAATGGGATTTTAAATCTAACCAATGCGCCAAAATTAGACGTAGTGAGCCCAATCATAAAGGCAAATAGGATTGAAAAAGAGAGACTGTAAAGTAGGACGGGATGTTCTGAAATCAACTTTAGGAGAACCCTCAGCCTCATCCTCAACAAAACCAGCAGCGTCAATCCAAGAATTAAAATGTTCTCTATACCGGAAATCAGCATTACACCATTGTTTGCCTCCCAAATAAATGGACGATACAATCCGGCGACAACAGCAGCGGGGAATTTAGAAATGATACTTGTTGGGGTGGCTTCAAATTGTCCAATGTCGAAGCTGTTGCCGTCGTAATAATCTTGCTGCAGATCTTGCTGTGTTACTACTGCAGTTTCTAAAGCTCTTTCTGGAGAGAACTTGCCGAGCCTATCTCCGAGAGCTGTGAGCACCCAATAGCTGCCTAGTCCCACTGCGAGATATACAAAAGGAACTATGATATACCTGAAGAAGGTATTCTTGATTTTTTTGATCTTGGTATAGAAGAACCAAACCAGGTTGCCAGGCAGCAGAATGATGAGGATGTAGGGCTTGATACTGACAATAATAAACCCACTGATCATGAGAATTATCAAATGAAGCAGGAATCCCTTTTTCTTTTGAATGATATCATTTGTTGCAACAATGAAGTAGCATGCCGCTGCCAGTGTAAAAGAATCTTTTAGTATCCCCGACCCCCAAAAAATCACTGAAGGCATAAAGAGTATTCCGTACGCCAGGTTCCGACTGAATTGCGGGAAGTAGGATGTGAACATGAGGTACAAGCGCCACAATCCGCCATAAGTGAAAATTGCAAGAAATACGGTTGCAATGAAATAGCTTTTGAAGCCCAAGGTGAGAAAGGGAACGACAAGTTTGATCACGGTTCTTGTCTTTCCATCGAAAAACATATAGGCCATTGGAGAGCCCGTTTCAGAGTTAAATAAGCTCTTGATTTCCGGCGTTCCTGGTCCGAAATAGGCGGTAAAGAAACTCCCGGGGTCGTGGTAGAGCAGATTCACAAAAGCGAGTGCACATTCGTAATAGCTGGTAGTATCGCCTCCTTCGTAGTAGAGTGTGTAGATTAGGGCAAAGATTAATCCTCCACCAACTTTAGCCCACAATCCCCATAAAAAATAGCGGTACTCCGGTCTGGTTTTCAGTCCTTTTCGTTTGATTCTTCCTGAAACCAAGAGAATAGCAATCAGAATAAGCGGAAATACCGTGTATTCCCACAACTCGACCGGAATCCTACCAAAAGTGAATGTGCTAATTTCCATTAGGAATGATGGTAAGGTTCGTTATTGAGAATGCTGAAACCGCGGTATATCTGTTCAATCGCAAAAAGTCTGACCATTTGATGTGAAAAAGTCATTTTTGACAGAGAGATCTTGTCGCTAGCTCTGGCATAAACATCGTCTGAAAATCCATAAGCTCCGCCAATTACAAAAGCAAGGCTCTTTGCGCCGCTATTCATTTTCTTTTGCAGGAAATTCGCAAAATCTGGGGAAGTGTAAGATTTACCTCTTTCATCAAGTAAGATAATGACATCGTCTGAACTGATTTTGCTCAGTAAGAGCTTGCCTTCTTCTTCTTTTTGCTTGTTTTCTGGGAGAGTACCCCACTTTTTAGGAGTGTTCAACTCTTCAAAACTGAAGGGTAGGTATCTCTTAATTCGACCCTCAAACACATCAATTCCTTCCGTTAAATACGATTGTGAAGTTTTACTTATGGCTATGAGACGAATTTTCACGATATTTCCTTGGAGATTCGAATGTACGAAAACGGTTTTTCCGAAACGCATTGAAATCCATAGAATTCAGTGTTTTTGGCTTGATTGTTGTTATTCATCCATCAAATTTACATTACAATGAAATTGCATTTAATTATCATTTTTACCCTATTTGCGTTCGGGTTGAGCGCTCAAGTTGATATTACTCCGCAGGTTACCACTGCTCTTAGTAAGGGCGATTCCAAGGCGGTTAGCTCATATTTTGCGACTAATATTGACCTTACACTTCCTGATCAAGAAGATATGTTCAGCAAAGAGGAGGCTTCAAAATTAGTTTCGGCATTTTTCATTAAGCATCCGTCTAAATCATTTGAAGTGAAGCACAGAGGAACTTCAAAGTTGAATGATCATTACAGGATTGGAGATTTAATCACAACTGCTGGAACTTTCCGAGTCACATTTTTTATGCGAAAAGAAGGTGAAAGCTTTAAGATTAGTCAGTTTAGAATTGAAGATGCCGAAGAATAATAGAAAATTGTCTTGTTCTTAAAATCGTACTTTTGGACTCCCTGTAAACTCAGGGAGTTTTTTTCGTTTTAGCTATGACGTCATCAGAGGAATTAGAGGTTTTTTTAGATTACATTATTCGCGAAGATATTGGCGATGGAGATCACAGTTCATTGGCATGTATTCCAGCTGATGCTGCAGGCAAAGCAGTGCTTCTTTGCAAAGAAGATGGTGTTTTAGCAGGGATTTCAGTCGCTGAAATGCTTTTCGCTAAAATTGATGGGGAGCTAGAAATAGATTGGTTTTTGAAAGATGGTGATCGCGTTAAATCCGGTGATCGGGCATTTACTGTTCATGGATCGATTCGTTCAATTCTTCAAGCCGAGAGATTGGTGCTCAATTTGATGCAAAGGATGAGCGGAATCGCTACCAAAACGGCTGAAATTGTTCAAATCCTAGAAGGGACTAACACGAAAGTTTTAGATACTCGAAAGACCACTCCCGGATTGAGGTGGTTTGAAAAAGAAGCGGTTCGAATTGGAGGAGGCAGTAATCATAGGTTTGGGCTTTACGATATGATCATGCTCAAAGACAATCATATCGATTATGCAGGAGGAATTCCTGGAGCCATTCAGAGTGTAAAGGATTATTTAGCGCGAACCAACAGAACCTTGAAAATTGAAGTTGAGGCAAGAGATTTGGTTGAAGTTCAAACTATATTGGATTGCGGAGGAGTTGACAGAGTGATGTTCGACAATTTCACTCCATATCAGATTCGAGAAGGTTTAGCCCTTGTTGCCGGAGCAATGGAAACGGAAGCCTCGGGAGGAATCACTATAGAAACAGTTAGAGCATACGCCGAAACTGGAGTAGATTACATTTCCATGGGAGCTTTGACGCATAGCGTAAAGAGTTTGGATCTGAGTTTAAAAGCGATAAACTGAAACTGGTGGCCTCAAAAATTCTCGATAGAGTATTAGAACTCAAACTTGTTAAGTCAGGGTTTAAATTTGCCAAAGGGGTAAGGCCACCGGGATTTGAAGGACTATCCTTGTTTAATGTGGCTCGGTTTTTTATTGTCGGCTTACAGAAAGGTGCAGTCACAATGCGGGCTGCGGCGATTTCATTTAGAATCTTCCTGGCAATTTTCCCCGCCTTAATCGTGTTGTTAAGCCTTATCCCTCTAGTTCCGATTGAAAACTTTCAGCAGGATTTATTTTCTGGAATTCAAGGCTTCTTCCCGGGGGATACTTTTGAACTTTTTGAAAGTACACTTGACGATCTTTTGAATAAATCACACAACAGTTTACTTTCCCTGGGTTTTATTTTGGCACTGTTCTTTGCGAGTAACACTGTAAACGCGATAATGATTGGGTTCAACGGCAGTTACAACCTCCAAAAAAAGGGGAATCCTATAGTTCTTCGTTTAGTCAGCGTTGTCCTTCTCATCGTGCTAACTTTAATTCTCGTGATGGCAGTGAGTATTATTGCATTCAATGAGTTCTTGTTTGATTACATCAGATCCCTGAATTTCTTGTCAGAATGGTCAATTATACTTGGACTGCAATTTGCAAAATGGATCATTGTCTTGTTCCTCATTTATACTTCAGTCACAGTATTGTACAATGTGGGCGATTTCTCAAGAAGCCTGTGGAAGGTGTTTTCTGCAGGAGCTAGTTTCGCGACTGTATTTTTTATTCTAGGATCTTTGGGCTTTGCCTGGTTTGTTGAGTACTTTGCCCAATACAATAAGCTGTACGGCTCCCTCGGAAGCTTTTTAGTCTTATTGATTTGGATGAATTTTAATTGTACAATTCTGCTCTTGGGGTTTGAGTTAAACACAAGTATCTCTAAAGCTAAATTGAACGAAATACCCACCGATAACATAGAGATATGAAACGATTATTCCTTTTAATTGCACTTATTTGTCTGAGCTCAGTCCTTTTCGGGCAAGATATTTTTGGAAAATGGAAGACTGTTGATGATGAAACAGGTGATGTGAAGTCGATAGTTGAAATTTTCGAAAAGGACGGTAAGGCTTACGGCAAGGTGATAGAATTATTCCGCAAAGCAGATGAGGTACAAGATCCGCATTGCACAGCTTGTGAAGACGACAGAAAGGGGAGCAGAATTCTCGGAATGGAGATTATCCGTGGATTAGAAAATGAGGATGGAGAATGGGAAGATGGAACGATTTGCGATCCTAAGAACGGTAAAATTTATGATTGTAAGTTGTGGTTAGATGAGGATGACCCGAATAAACTGAATGTACGAGGCTACATTTTATTCCTTTATAGAACTCAGGCATGGTTCAGGGTTAAATAGCAAATTCGGCTAGTCATAGTGCTAGAATATCCGAACAAATTTCTATTTCTAAGAAGTTGATTTATTCTGCGGACTTACGTTTTTCCGTTTAGATCTTAGAGTCCACGTGTACTGTATGTCGAATAGAAACTCCTGGTAGTTCAATCTGGAGGCAAAGAAGGAATAGGCATGACTTATTCTGGCGTTAAATCGATGTGTCATGCTCGGAGTAAAATAGAGTCCAACTTGTTCACGGATCGTTCCCGACGCTAAACCCGATGTGATTTGGTTGAATGCCGCTGTGTATTGAGAGGAGGCGGAGAGTTGTAATGTCCTGTTTTTATTGAGTGGTCCATTGATGCTGAGGCCGGGCATCAATCTATAATTTTGTCCGCTTATCAATTCAAAATAACTGGCACCCAAAGTTGTTGAAAGACTCCAATCCAATTTGAAAACAGGGAACCTGTACCCTAGATTTCCGCTGATATTACTGTATTGACTTTTAGATGTAATTCTATCTCTTCTGTTCAGATAAGAGCTTGAAATCGACCAGCTTTTTTTGAGCTCTTCTCCAGTTCTGATCTGAATATTCCAATTGGCCTGATGTGTATATTGGTTGAGAATTACCCCTGAGAAAGCTTCTGTATTCCGTTCTTGAATAGATGTGAAGGCACTGTATCCAATAGTTGTTTGCAGCTTCATGTTTGGCGTATAGGCCGCCATGATTCTGTAAATCGCCCTTTTATTGTCGGTGGTTTTATTGTCTAGTACGTTATTCCGTTCTTGCAATACATTGAGGTTTAGCTTTAGTTTCTTCTCAAGGAGGCTGAAGCTACTTTTAGCCTGAATTCGTTCTATATCACTTTGCAAGAAGTAGCTGCCCATTGTCCTGTATTCGGGCTCTACACGGGTGTATGAAAGGCCGAAGATTTTCCCATCTTTTCGGTATTCTAAGGCTGCTGTTCCTGCACTCAAGTATTGACTCGAAATCCGTGATTGAAATTGACTGTACACCAATTGATCTCCAAAAAACTGATCTTCAATATTTACTTCTGAAGCACGTATGTCTCGGGTATACGCACTTGCAGCAATATCTAAGGAAAGGAAGTAGTACTTCTTAATTTTTTGCTCAGTGACTAGGCCAAGAACTAGGTTTTCTTCCGGTGCGACTCTAGCGTAATCAGGGATGTACTGCAAAGAAGTAGTGTCGTCTGAAGCTTTGAAATAGTGGATATCTACAAAGTTTTCTGCCTTTCCAACACCAACCTTAAAGCCGTATCCATCCCGTTTAAAGCTTGGAATGAATGATCTATCTGTAGAGTCAACTTTAGTTTTTCGGTTGAGGTTACCGTAAAAAGCTGAAAATCGAAATACACCTGGCGTCAATTCAATTCCTCCTCCCAAAAACACTTTATCGCTGATTGAAAATTCAGAGAATTCCATTCTTCGATGGCCGAGCAAGAGACTAAACCATTTCTTGTTAGCTGTTATACCGGCTCTATTAAATCGCTGTTTCAGCCTATCTTCATAGCTCCCCAATTGAAAGGTTGAGTTTAAATCCCAACCATTAATAGTGACATTTGGATTGCCGTATAAGCGGTAGATAAAGGGAGGTCTTCTTTCTGTTTCACCTGAATTTTCGAAAGCACTCATATTGGCATTTATACTACCACCAACCTTGATTTTAAGTTTTTCTTGAGCGAGTATTTGTGTTACTGTGCAAGCTTGAATGGCTAATATGGCGAGTAGGCCAAGTCTCATTGGGGAGAATACTCAACTGTAATTGCTTCACTGATTACACCATCAAAATCAAAATACCGAAGTTGGTAGATATACTGGGCATTAGGATCTGCGTAAAGGTCAAGAAAACCGCGAGATTTAGATCCGGTTTCGGCGATGTCAACGAGCTCTCCAGTTTCCAATTCTAATCGACTGAGAAGTAAACTCTCAACTTTTTGTTCGTCGACCTCCCATTGAATTTTTAAATTTCTACCTTCTTTATTGACACTGAGATTCGTTATTGGACTCTCGGTATTTTTTAACTTATACTTAATTTTAAGTTCTGAAGAGGGTAAGCTCTTGTTGCCGCTAAAATCTACTGCATGAATTCTGAAACGATAAACCCCATTTTGGACTGGAATAAAACTAAAATCTAGATCGGATGATGAATTAAGAACAGCGAATTCTGTCTCCTCGGTAGCCCACTCAAGTTCATAGTATGAAACATCGCTTTCAGCGCAGGCGCTCCATTTAACAAACAATGAATCCCCGATTTGTTGCAGCTGAGTGATGAAAGGTGCTTGGGGAGCAGTGCGGTCTGGAAGTCGAGCGCTTATAACTTTTGAAGGCGCAGAACGATTGTAGCTTTTATCGATAGCATTGATTCTGTAGTAATATGTCGCTTGAGATTCTTTTGGAAGAATATCTACATAATTGTTTTTAGTAATAGGATTGTCTGTCAATAGGAATTCTGAACTGAAAATGGAGTCTGTTGAACGCATGACTTCATATCCCAACAAATCACTCTCACTATTTTTCTGCCAGCTCAGTTTGACTTTTCCTTCCTCACTTGTAGCCTTTAATTTTATGGGGGAGTTGGGCTTGATTTTATCTTCAAAAAAGACACGAATAGTATCGCTGGGAGCACCTATTTGCCCGGTGTGACCTTCGGAACTCAAATAATAAAACAATTCTGTGCCGCTCGCGGTGTTTGGGTCTATCCACTTGTTTTTTCCTTTTTGAGCGGGTGAAGCATGTACTAGTTTGTACGGTCCATTTTTTCTATCTGATTTATAGACCCTGGTATATTTACTGCTATTATTTCTAATTTCCCAATTGATAATAATGGCAGTGCCAAGACTGCTAGACTCTAATCGTTGCGGTGGAGTGGGGGAATCACCCGGAATCGCTTTTATTGTTTCACTAAACGGACCCTCTATTCCGAAAGCGTTTACTGCTTTAACACGGTAGTAATATAATTTGCCGTTTTCGAGAAATGAATCTTTGTATGATGCTTGCTGTTTATTGGAGTTTCCTTCACCCAGCTTAACTTCAAGTTGATTGTGCGCCATGAGCGGCTGGTAAGGCCCCGACTCGGTTGATGCGCGGAACACGCGGTATGCGACAATGCTTCCATTGGACATGGCTTCAACTTCTTTCGGCCATGACAATAGGATTCCTTGATCTTCAGATTGGAAACTTATTCCCTCTACCTGTGGAAGGGAAGAATAGGAATTGAGATTTATACTTTCGGATTCTGCAACGATCACTTCTTTTCCTCCAACTATTGCATTTATTCTATATACATAAGTGCGTTCAGATGTAGTAGTCATTGGATCAAGGTAAATCTCGCCAAGCACAGTAGCGAAATCTGGGTTTACCATACAAATGGCCTCAAAGAATTTTCCTCCATCTGCATTGTTCGCTGCTCTAGAAACATCACCTTGACTTATGTTTTGATTGATATTTTCGATGTTTAATAGTCCGTACAAAATCTTTTTTCTCGAGCCGAGAATCGCAGTTATTTGAGCAGAGTTCAATATTGCTTTCACAGGTGAAGAATTTTGTTTGACGAAATTATTGTCTGTACTTGATTTTCGGTAAATGTTATAACCTTCTAGCTCTGCACTGCGATCTCCTGGCCAGCGCAAGTGAATTCCATCCTCGTCGAAATGATGAAGTACAGGAAGTTGAGCTTCGGATTGAAAAGCGTAACACAAGAGGAATATTATGAAATAGATCAGCTTCATTTTCTAATAGCTTGAGGTATAACCAATGTCCAATAAATGAGTATCTGCATAGATCCAGACATCGTAAGAAACACTTAATTCACCTGTCACACTTATTTGTGACGAGGTCGCTCTGCAATCGAGTATTGCTCCAAGATTTGCAGAGAGCAAATCGGCAGTGCCTAGTGGTGTGTCTAAGTCTATATCTGCATATCCTTCGAAATAGGTTTTAAAGCGCATATCAAATGGACTATACACATAGTCAAGCTGACCACCAGCATCAATTTTAAATACAACAATTACATCTACAACGCCGAATCCGAAGGTTTTATCTAATCCGTAATACAGTCTGCCATTGAGATGGGTTTCGTCTGTTCCAATGTCAATGACTCCGCTTGCTTCGAGGGCGTTAAATGCTCGTCCTTCGATTGATTCACTTTTGACATACCAGTCGTCTGTCCCGGCAAAATGGAAAAGTATTTTTCCGTCGAAGCTGAGTAGTTTTCCTTTTGCATCGGGGAGGCCGATGAACATTCTTACAAAACCATCCATGCTTCCTTCTCCTGCCCATGAGAGGTCAAGTTGTCCTTCGCCGAACATAGAATTCTGCTTTTGAAGTAACCATACTTTTCCATAGAGGGAGAATTGCTGGCCGGCAAGTACCATTTGCATTTCACCTTCAAATACTTCCCCGCCGGGAGAGTTTCCTAATCCGATTATTGCTTTGAATGCGAAGTCGGTTTCATACGACGGAGCTCCTTCAGATCCTCCAATCGGCGGTATATAGTGGTAGCCAACTCCACCTCCTAGTTTCAATAATGATAGTCCAGTTTGTCCCAATGGGATTTTGGTCCCAACGGTAAGTTCTACATACCAATAAGTAAATCGTTCTTCGGCATTTTGTGGGATTGGTTTCGAGCCAATAATAAAGAGGCCTTCGATTCCATTTTCAAGTAGTTTCTTAATTCCTATGGAGAATTCACCTCTGAACTCATCTCCCGAATATGCAAACCCACCACTGAACTTGACAGCTGAGTTTTCAAAATGGATATTGGCTGAATCAAGTCTGACTTGAATTTCAGGGCCAGGAATAACTGCAACTGTCCCAGACATTTTATCGATTCCAATCAATGGCATTCCAAAACCTCCCCTAACTTTCAACATGTACCCATCAAGGGTGTCTTTGAAACTCAGGTTGTTGAGGTGTAAATTAAATCCGCTTCCAAATTTTACATCTTGATTAATTGCTATTTCATCTACACTGATATTTCCTTTCGAGTCAGCCACTAAGCCAAGAACTTTTACGTTGTCAATCTTCTCTGCCGTAAGGTTGGCATTCAAGGTGAGTATGCCAATTTTATTTTCAGCTTCATATTCGAGTTTCGTTCCACTCAAAAGGCTGAATGCAGCTTTAAGTCTTGGGATATATATTGGATTCGCTGTAGACACTTCTGCTACATAATTCTCACCCTGCATCGAGACTCCGCATTCAATTTTCCCTTCAAAGGGTCTGGCAAGTTGAAGAGATCCATAAATTCCTAGAGCTTCTAATTCTTGGTTTGTAAATTTAATATATAGACTATCAGCTTCTAATTCATAACCTGCATAGGCGATGGAAACGAATGTTCCAGTCAAGGCTATTTCACCTCCTATTCCAGAGCTTCCGGCATAGAAATTTTTGACATGAATTGTGGACTTCTTCGTTTGATTTTCCTTTTGGAAGCTTTCAGGAAGTTCCAGACTAGCCGTATTAATGATGATTCCTTTGAAATTTGGAGCGATATCTTCACCTCCAACCGTGCTATGCATATCTAAAGTGACAGAAGCACCTTTTTTCAATTTGAAATCCATAAACTCCAGTTCAGGCAGATTGTCAATTGTACCTAAAAAGTCACCGTTAGTGCTTAATTCTGCATTGAATCCAACAGGCTCAGGGAGGCTAGTGTGACCGACTTTTCCGCTTATCCCAGCGCCTAGAGCAGCACGAATGTAAAGTGAATCAAGACTAAATTTAAATTTCCGAATTTCCTTCTCGACTCCTCCTTCTTCGGCCCAAACAATATAGCCGGTTAGGGCAGTAGGCTCGTCAGCTTCATCAAGCTCAACTTCTCGAATAATAATAGGCACTTCAAAAAGTGGGAGCAGAATTCCGTCTGCAATTGCTCCTGAGGGAACCAGCCTACCGGTCACGCCATCGATTGCGGACGACCTGCTCACCCCTTCGTCAAGTTCAACGATAAATAGCTCGTCATTTTTACCAATTTTGAAACGATTCAATTGCGAATTATCGTGTTTCAATTCATCACTGGCTGGTCTACCAATTGCTGTGTATTTATCTTCTATTTGAGCTGTGAGCTGAATTATTTCACCTTCGCCAATACTATCAACAGTTGTTCTGGTGAATCCAAACCACTTGGTGCTATCTTGAGCTGGAGTCAATGAAACATAGCTCAAATCTGTTTCAAACTTGATCAACTCTCCATTCACATAATCCCTATGGTGGTTAAATAATCCTGCAATACCTCTCGTTTTCTTTGCACATGGACTCACTGAGTTTTCATCTTCTTCATCACAATTTGGAAGATTGCTGCAAATCGAAATCACTTCTGCTTTACTCAGTTTTTTACCAGTCACAAGGCGATTCGCACCTTCAACCCAAAGTTCTTCCGGCTGCCCAGATGAAATTCTCAAGAATTGAATAGACAATGGGGAAATTGCATAGAACTCATCCTGCTCGACAATTGCATCTCCTCTTAACCATTTCACATGGATAAGGAATTTGGCATATCCCTCACCAAAATCGAATGGGAGCAATGCATAACCATCGCCGTTTGTAGTTTGTGTTTTGAGCGTGTCACCGCCAAATCCATAACCATTTGCTTCACCAGCAATCAATTCTACAGAGAATTCTACTGTTTCTCCGGCTAGACCTTTGTGATTTCCTGCAACGACTCGTCCAATTGCGTCCATTGTTGTATCGGGAATTCCGAACAGGGTGTCAGGCACCTCTATCAGTGTTCCAGGATAGATTAGCGGTTTCGACTTGTAGTCGACTTTAGGGTCTGGAGCGAAGTCATTTGCCAAAAGGGAATGATCAAGCTTTTGCGGCTTGTTTAGCATCGGAATCGGAACTTTTTCTGGCTCCCAGATTCCGTAGGTTAGATCTTGATTTGCGCTTATCAATTTACCGTCAACATTCCAAGAACGAGTTCCTACATCAACAATACTCGAAACACTAGGAGGGAAGACTTGGCAGTCGCTCGGGCCGATGCAGAGATACTCCATTTCGTCATTGTCCATTGCAGTTGGGGACTCAACAAACAATAAATCGAGGGCAAGTGGTCTTGGCTTATCATCGGGGATGACTGGCCATGCCTGCCATAGCAGACGACCCTCTTCAAATACGAGGGCGATATTTCTTGGTTCATGATGGGCTATGAATGGCTCGCCTGCTCGTGGTGGTTCAGGCGCCACTTTAAAGCTCACCACGGGATTGCAAATGCTCAGAAAGGCATTGGCAATAATGCTTCCAGAGGCATACTTACTTTGGAAATCGGGTATTCTACTTCCTTTGTAAGAAAGTTTTCTAGTTAATTTTTTCCTCGGATCATCGGCTCTCCATTGATCGACAACTTCATCATCACCAACAAGTTCAATTTCACATTCGAATTTCACTTTTTCAAACTGCTCATTCACCCAATCTTTCAGCTCTTTTTCCTTGTCCAGCAAATTATCGATTGCATGTTGTAGGCTGTCTTTTGCAAGTTCTAGCAATCGTGTTCTTTCATCAAATGAGGCTCCAATTGACACATAGGTTTTGTCTAATTTAGTTTCTCCTTTTTCTATGTTTTCTTTTATTTCAGCAATCTGCTCAGTCAAGGTAGAGACCGATTCAGAGCTGTTCACCGCATCATTCAGCTCTTCTTGAGCCTGTTTTTTGGCGCGTTGAGCCTGTGCTTTTGAAAGTTCGAATTCAAACACTTTAGAACGGTGGTATCTCAGTTCATGAATTACTGTTTTTAAATGTTGATTTAATGCTGCGAGGTCGTCGTTAGCTTTTCTTCTTTGAGTTTTTATTTCGATGAATGGATTTTCCGCTTCAGCTATAGCTTCATTGGCATTTTCGTAAGCCAATCTGTTCGAATTAAACGATTGACTTGCACTGTTAACTTGGGAAGTTTTAGCATTGATTTGAGACTGCTTATTCGTGATTTGAATTGAAACTGCGTTCAGTTCGTTGCTTGCACTTTGAGAAGCAGCATCATCTCCACGAGCCTCAGCAGAACTTATCTTGCTCAACAGCCTCCCTTTTTCTGTTTTCAATTCTTCAAGCGCAATGTTCAAAGCGTCTAATTCTTCTGTTTTTAGGCGCAATGTTTCAGCACTTGCTTTTAGGAGTCCATCTTGGTAGTTCAGCTGTGAATATAATGTGCTCAGAGCTTCTTCTGCCTGCGCCCATTGCTCATTCAATGCATTGAGTTCATTGTTTTTCTGAACGATAGCATTCGCTGTTTGAACAGAGTCTGCCAAGTAGGCAATCACCATGTTTTGATGGTAGCTGAGACTGCTATCTGCTGAGTTAAGCATTTGCTCTGCGAGAACTAAGGGGGCAAGTTGTTGCAGGCCTTCTTCTTGCTGTTCACTAGCCTTGTCTGCCTCAAGCTGAATCTGTTCCTCTTTCATTTGTTCAATTGACGCTGAGGTCTTTTTGAACTTCATGAGATTATTGGCCAATTTATCAGTCTCCTTTACCAGTAAGGCCTGCACTTTTTCTTTGAAGAGCAGAGCATTGTCCCTTTCGGAGCGGGCTGTATCTCTAGCTTCCACTAAATCAAGGAAGGTTTGATACGTTCCCATTTCCTTCATCACTTCTTCTAATGGCGGCGGGTTGTAGTACACCAATGGACCAGAGGCAGATTTAGAGGGCTGATTTAATGTTGCAAGTGTTTTAGTGAGTTCTTCTTTTAATTTTTTAAGGGCTTCCAGCTCTGCTAAAAGGGCTATTTTTTCTGAATTTAGTCTACCCCTTTCAGCGGCTAAATCAGCAAGAATTGCCGTTAAATTATTTTCAAGTTCAGTCAATCTTTCGACTTGTATTTTCAATTTCTTCTCTTCAGTAATTGCCAAAGAGAGACTGTCCTGAACGATTTCCATCAATAGATTCAGCTGTTGAGTTGAATCACTGTGAATAGCGATATCTCTATTGAAAAGGACAATTTTATTTTCAATCTGAGCGATGCTATTCAGAATCGCTGGCCTTTGTTCTTCTTGATTTGTTTTTCGAGTTGCTGTTGACCTGCCAAGTTCAATTTCTTTGGCCTTCAGCTCATCAGCTTTTTCATCAACTTGGATCGCAAGAGTTGTTTTTTCTTGTTCCATTTGAGTTATGGTAGTGATGTAATTTTGAATTGCATCTTCGTAGGCAGCACTCTTCTGATTTACATTTTCTCGTGCTGCTTGAACGGCTGCTTCTGAGCCGGCAATGGACTGTCGTTTGTCCTCAAGCTCTTGAATTAACTGGGGATCAACAACAACAGTGGAATAGGATAGATCAAACATCGCACTATCAAAGCGAAGAGCTGACTCAATTAAATTTTCTCGAAGGGTCAGGCAGTAGTCATAGGCTTCCGACGATTGACCATTACACAGCTGAGACGCCTGAGAAGTGAAATTACTCAAAGTATTGTGCAATGGAGTGTAGAGCTCCTCCCTCGAGCTTGGCACAGCCACCAGTAATTGCTGAGACTCGGCCCGAATAGTTGACTGAATTTCCCACAAGGAACTGTTTTGATCAGCATAATTTCCGAGGAATGCCTTTGAGCGTGAATTCCATTCTCTTTTTCGAATTAAAAATGCTCTTATTAGTGGATTTGAATAGAGCTGTGTTTCTAAGCTAGAAATTGCTCTATTTAGGAATTCTAAATCGTTTTTCAGATCGTCAAAATTGTCCATTGCTAAGAGCAACAGCGAATCTTTAATTGCAATTCCTTGAGTCAAATTCGTTGATGTAAGTATAATCAGCGAATCGAGGTTTTCAAGTGATCGTTGCATGTCGTGCAGCTCTTCCTGTATGCCGTGAACTTCTTGCATAATTTGCAGCTCTTCTGCCCCCGGCTTGTCAAGTAGGAGATTTTGCAAAGTGTCAAGCATGACAATATTTTCAGAAATAGAATCATGTCCAGCATTAATGAGATTGATTATTAACTCAGTGGTAGTTTCTAATTCCGACTCTCTTCCCTCTAAATCTTCTTTTATTACGAGGATGTTACTGTACAAACTATCCTGGAGTTCTCGCTGGCTCGTAGCCTCTGCAAGTTTACTTGAGTACAGAATACTATCCGCTTCAATACCTGTGCTAAGTCTTTCATCGATAACTTCAATTCTGTCTAAAATTTTAATCTCTCTTTCATCGATTTTCTTCAAGCTATCTAAGACAGATTGGATGGAGTCGGCCTTAAACGGTGACATCAGTGATCCTAATCCTGATTTAAGGGTCCATTCGTATTCATCGACATCCATTCTATCTTCAACAATTTCCTCATACAAAGATTCATTTCCCTTACAGCCTGAGCACTCGAATATGGCAAGGTCAAGGTCAACACCTTCTGCCCTTAAAGGCACTGCTCTTGGGTAGGGCGAAAGTGACGGCTCATCTAACACCATGCCTAAATCAATGGCAAGAGCAGCTTCAATGCGTTTTGTGATATCGGCACATTCTTTCAGCTCAAGTGAATCCGGAGGGGTTTTTTCTGGAGGAGGAACTCTCGGGTTTTCAGGTACAGGTGGGCGGCGTATAGTATCACCAGGTGTTTCTGTAATTCCACCGCCGGAACCGGGCTCATGCTCAACCGGACTGCCTGGGCTTGTGGTGCCAGAGCCTGGTCTCCCTTTCACTGTGAAGTCATAAGATGTTGAACAATTGCCGAATTCACATGGAGTGCTGCCACAGTGAACATTTGTCACGTAGACATTTACGTTCACATTTCCGGGGTATTCGAAGCTGAATTGCTGATTTGCCGGAACCTGATATTCGACCACCACATTTCCGTTGTAAGTATATGTGATGCTGTACCTTACTGTAAATGTTGGGGGACATTCATCTGGAGCGCATTTAACCTCCACCTGAGGGACGAAGGCCATGTTATTTCCCATGTAGATGGTGTTAGTCTGCTCAGCAACGCCATCTTCATATTGCACTAATAGGCCATCTACCGCACAACTTATACATTCACAGACTATCTCTGGAGTACCAGTGCCCGAGCTTGTAGAATGATCAGGTCTCTCGTGGTTATCTTCACTCGTGGTACCTGGACCCGGTTCCGGATCAGGGTCGAGAATTGTAAAGCTCCAGGGGTCAGATGTGCCATTGGGATTGGTATAGGTAAATCCTTGTGGGTTGACAGGAGTCACGGTCCAAACATAAGTTTGATTTCCAGGAGGAGGTAAAATTCCCGGGGGCCAGAAAAGCTGTGTCTGTTCAAAAACTGTTTCTACATAGATGGGTTCATTCGTGAGCACAGCCTCTTGAGGAACTTGGTCAGGCAGAACCTCATACAATTTGAAGTCATAAATTGCTCCGTATGGAGGGCTTGGAACAACCGGCAACCACTGAAAGACCATGAAATCCAGTTCTTCGTGACTCAGTACTTGACCATCAGGAGGGAAAACAGGAATTGGATCCTGGTATCCCTGAACAAAAAAGTTCGCGCAAGAATTTTGTGCAATTGGGAAAAAGTCTTCGGGGTTAAATGCTTGAATACAAATGCTATATCCTCCTTCAGGCAATTGCCCAGTTTGAACGGCAATAGGTTCGTAATCTGGATTGAGAAATGCTGAATTGAAATCGATTAATTCGGCTAGAATAAAGAAAGAAGTTCCCGGTTGAATTTGAATGATTGGGGCATCTGAAAGTATGCTTTGACCTATGATTGTGCCGCCCTCATCAATTAAAGTTGCCTGAAAAACAGCTGTTATTTGATTGGTTGATATGTTATTGGCAATCACACGGAGCTCGTCGGCTGACTGTCCACTCCACTCGTAAATATTAGGACTTAACTGCGGATTAACCTCCATTTCAACAAACAACTCTTGTGCTGTCAAATTGAATTGACAGAGAAAAGTCAGCGTTGATAATATGGTTAAAATCCTGATAGTCATAGTCGTAAGGCATTAAAAGTTAGCCAAAATCTAACAGATTACCTACCATAAATATCAAAAACCTTTATTGCGCCTCCAGATAGAATGAGAATTAGGAACTCTATTCTTAGTATTTGGTGAGATTACTCTGGAATATGGTCAGGGAAGATAAACCGCCTCTACCCCAGATACTTACGCTTGATTCCAGTGATCATATTCCGTAAATCTTCGGAAAGGTATATTGCGAGAACGAGACAGACTACTGCGAAAATGCTGCCTTTAACAACTATGCTCCAAAAGGGATTAATGATACTTGGTTTCCAGATTTCTCCGAGAAATGTAATTGCAGCAATCGATAAAACAGCTGTGATTAATTTCGAGTCGAAGGCTTGAATTTTAAATACTTTTTGGACGTAGACGATCTTGGCCGCATTGTAAATAAACAAGCTAATTGCTGTTGCAAGTGCAGCCCCATCTACACCCCAAATCGGAATCATATAGTAATTTGTAGCAACGGTCAGGAAAACAAGTACGGCGTTGAGGTAGAGATTCACTTTATAATGTTTGCTGTACACGATCATTGCTCCACTGATGCCTGAAATCATGAAGAATAATTTGCTTAAGCCAATATACAAGACGACCCATTTCCCGTTAGAAAACTCGACCGGAAGCAATGAAAAGATATCGTCAATGTTCACCCAAATAGAAACGAAGATCACGCTTCCAAGTAGAAATTGAAGAAGGGTAGATTTTCTGTAAACACTTTGTAATTCGTCGTGATCATCATCCGCAATTGCCTTTGCAGCAACAGGATTTGTGATCAATTGAAGTGATTTTTGGGGGATGAGAACTACAGAGCCGATGTAGAATGCCAAGGTGTAGATGGCGACTTTTTCCAAATCCAAAAGAATGGAAATCATGATGATATCCAGGTTATTGATCATGATTGAAGCTCCTCTATCCAGAACTGAAAACAACCCGAAGCGCAATACCTCGGTTTTTTCTGGAGCCTTAAATGGCGATGACCATTTGAGTTGATGCTTGATTGAATGAATGAAAAGCAAGAGTAAGATTATGCCATAGCTCAGCACATAAAGCAAGACAAGTTGTTCAAAGTTTATCCATCCAAACAAGAACGCTATGCTCATTGCGAGGTACATCACTCGAATCACGAATTCGTTGAGGAACTGATAATAGATGGTTCGCATCACAGAACCGATATATCCAGAAAGGGTGAAGGTGAGGGTCATTATCAGCGTGAGGCTGAATAACATGCGCAACCTCCCATCCATCAAATAGGCATCTTTTTCGTTGACAAGAGCGATTAAAGAATTTCCAGAAAATAGAAAGATAACGGCGAGAACAAGCATCCCCAGAAAAGCCAATAACAAAATATAACTTTGGATACGGTGCAGCTCTTTGCCCTTGTATTTCGGTGAGAATCGGATGAAGCTGTTGCCCGCACCAAATCCAAAAATCTGAGCAAATATCATTGAATATGCTAACAGGACCTTCAGCAATCCCCAGCCTTCTGGAAAGTCGGCAAATGCAGCTGGAAGAACTAAAATAGTGTTGACGGCGCCGATGACCGTGCCCAGTAAAATGCTGATTGAATTTCTAGCTGCCTGTTTGCCTATTATGCCCATTGCTTGAACGAAGATAGAATATGAAGTGGAGAATAGCGCATGCTAGCGTGATATTCAAATAGACGAGCCTGCAGTCCATTGTCCATTCAAGATAGTTTTAATCTTTTCGGCTAGATCGGCGGCGTTACCTGCTTCGTGAATCAGTCCAGATTTTTCTTTTCGAATAACATTAGCCTGTGCTGGACAATCGGAAACGATTACCGGGAGATCGAAGGCCATGTATTGAAATATTTTATTGGCGTAAGTCGTGTCGTGGTGGGCATTTCGATGCAATGGACTCAGTCCAATATCGCTGGCTTTTATGTAGGATGGGAATTGACTTTGATCTTGCCATCCTTCAAAATAAATCAATTTTTCAATGTCTAAATCACGAGCGATTTTCAGTAGTTTGTTGTCATCTCTACTGCTCCCAACAATGATGAGTTTTAGGTCAGGAAAATCTGATTGTAACAAGTGAAGCGCTTGCATAGCAGTGTCTAGTCCGCGTCGTAGTCCAGTGTCTCCAAGATACAACAGGTGCCTTCCCGCTTTAAATCGGGAGATTATTTCCGAGTCAATAACTGCTTTCTCGTAAAAATCGGGATGGGGCAAGTTTGGGATGGCCCTCACTTTGTCTGGATTTATTCCACTTAAACCCACAAGTCTTTCCTTAGCCTCTTCTGTCACCACGATTACAGCATCAGATTTTCGAACCAAATCAATTTGTGCCTTTGCCCATCTTTCAGGATTGATTAACCACTTCCCGGGGAATTCTTGAATGTGGGGATAGAACTTCATTATTTCCGGTCTGTCCTCATGGAGATCAAGATGAATCGGTAGTTTCATGTTTTTATTTGCAGCGAAAACTGTTTCTGCAATTTGCATATCGTGAACATGAATAATATCAATGTTATTCTGCGATATAAATTTGCGAATTGGACGAGTAAGAATCCAACGATAAACAGGGATCGTATATGCCAGAGCACTGAACTTGTAGAGAAGTTTTGAAAGCTGAATTCTATGAACTTCTATGCCCATGTGGATTTCCTTTTCAGGGAGCATTCCTGTCAAGTCGATACACCATAATTTTACTTTGAATCCCTTCTTGATGTACTGTAGCGACTCATTTTCCACCCTGGGATCGGGGGGGTAGTACTTGTCCAGAATCATTCCAATTGTTCCTTGACTCTCACTCATAACTTGGTGGTTTTAGGACTTAAGTCGTCGAGGATTTCGACCAGTTTGGAAGTTAATTCTGCTCGGCTAAAGCGCATTGCTTGAACCGGTATTTCATTGGAAAACTCTGCTGATTTCCAAGCTTGATATTGACTTAAGATGAAGTCCATGATTCCTGGAATATCGTCTCTTTCGAACATCTTTCCCGATTTGCTATCTAAAAGCAGTTTAGAGCTATCAGATGTGGTGATTCCTAATCCAAGGATTTTACGGCCACTCGCCATATATTCGAATATTTTCCCAGGAATTCGACCTACTTCACTGCCGTTATTGTTCAATATTAATAAAAGGCAGGAAGCTTCTTGCATGGATTGGATACTCTCTTCATGACTGGAATAAGCGATGAACTTCACGTTGTGCTGAGACGCGGATTCAATGGCGTTCTGAAGAATTAGCCCGTCTGTAGGTCCTGTGAATTCTACCAGTAGATCATTTTTAAATTCTGGATTCTCGCACAGCAGTTGAAGAGCATCCCAAAGTGCTGGTGCGTCTCTGTCTATACCCAGAGTTCCGTAATGACCGATTACAAATTTAGTTTTATTCGGTGCCGACTTTATTTTAAAATCTTGAATGTCAAATCCATTGGTAATAGTATGTACAGGAGATTTTGTCAGTTTTCTGTAGTTCTCAGTTTCTGTAAAGCTCACGGAAATGATTGATGTTGCGCTCTGCATCACCATTTTTTCTAGTTTCTCGTGCTTTTTCATTGCCCTTTGCCCGAGCTTGAAGTTCTCGAGATTATCCATGTTGACCCAAGGATCTCTAAAATCAGCGAGCCACGGGATATTTGTAATCTTATGGACTCCATGTGCGATGAGGTGCATGGAGTGAGGTGGACCTGTACTAATAATTACATCAACGGGATTGGATTTCAGATACTCGCTCAGATACTTAATGGAGGGCTTGATCCACAACATTCTAGCATCTGGAATGAATAGGTTACCTCTTGTCCATCCTAAGGCCGATCTCAGCTTTGAAGGCTTGTTAGATTTTGCGATAAACCCAGCGTGAACGGCATCTTTCTTTTTACCGGACAATGAGCGAAAAATCCTGTAGGGCTCTATAATGGGTAAAGTAAGCACTTCCACTTCGGGAGGAATATCTGCTTTAAGATGCTCATCCAACAAAGGAAAATCGGGGTTTTCAGGAGTATAAATGATCGGTTGCCAATCGTGTTGAGGCAGGTATTTTGCGAATTTCAGCCAGCGTTGAACGCCACCACCACCAGCGGGAGGCCAATAATAGGTTATGATCAATGCTTTTTTCATTCGATGCGAAGTTAATCATCATGAACAGAAATCGCAGTACAAGCTAGCCGATTGGTGCAAAAAGGGAATCTCATCGTCGAAGAGCTGGATCAAAAGCTCTGCTAGCCCAGATTTAAATTCTTGGATGTCCTCTTCGTTAATAGCTCTAGTGTTGTATCGATCTTGCTTGGCAGTTAAGGGCATAAATCCGCTGCTCATGTTTCTCAGTGAAATAATGCCAGCTTCGATTTCATCAATGGCTGTGTTTTCAGATTGAGCATAAACGCTGAGGTAGAGCATCAATTGAAGTGCTTTAGACTTCTTTTCCGAGCTCGTTAATTCACTTGCAGATTGGAATTTCAGTTGATTCGCTTCTACTCCTCCAGTTTTATAGTCAATAATTCGAATGGTGTTGCCCACTCGATCAACCCGATCGGCCTTGCCCTTGAGGACCAATTTCTTACTGAAACCAAAATTACTCAGGTCGAATTCGCTTGAATATTCCTTCTCTAAGCCAAGAATGGTAAGACTTTGATTACTTTTTTCAAGCTCTTTCAAATATCCGATTTCCGCATCCAAAAAACGTTTCAAAAATGACCGAGCCATTTCATAGCTGATGTGATTGCTGCCATATTTCAATTCTTCTAAGGAGTAGTTTTTTGCGAAAGCAGTGTTCAAAGCTCTATCTGCTTTCAATTTCATGCGCACAACGTCATCAACAGTGAGAACCAAACCAACGAAATCGGTGTATAGAGCCTCTAAGGCATCGTGTATAGCTGAACCAAAAGTAGAAGCTTCTAATTCTTCTTCAACAGTTTCGAGTTCCCGGAGTCTTGCAACATATTTGAAGTAGAAGTCTAAGGGACAACGCAATAGCGTGTTTAATGCTGTTGGTGAAAGTCCATATTCAAGCAGTGATTCTAATCTTTTAAAGATATCTTCCGACTTATTTATAGTCAGGACTGTTGAATTTTGATTGAGAATAGGGCTTTTAACTAACTGCTCCTCGACCTGAAACGACGCTTTTTCTTTTTTGAGGTGATGATCCAATTGAGCTACAAATCGACTTCTTTCCCCTGCCCCGAAATCACCGGGTTCTGCATTGTAATAAATCGAAACTTCTTGAGCTCCTGTTATTAATCGGTAGAAATAGTAAGCATAAATAGCATCTCTCTGCTTATATGTAGGCAGTCCAAACGCCATTTTTAAATCATGGGGAATGAAGCTCTGATCGTATTTCGGCTTGGGAAGTAAATCTTCATTTGCACCCAGCAGAATAACACGTTTAAAATCCAGGGCTCGTGTCTCTAACATCCCCATAATTTGGAGTCCTTGGAGCGGTTCGCCGTAAAATGGAATGCTTTCACTATTTACTAAATGACGAATAAGTTTTAATAAAACTTGAGGTTCTGAAGCAAAGGGGTATGTGCTGAAATACTTGTTTATACGCTCAATTAATTTAGCATATCTGTATAGATATTCGTTTTCTAGGAAATTCTTAGAAGCTACAGCATCACTGTTGAGTAGCTTAATAGTTTGTTCTAAAATATGAATCAGTGAACTTACATCTTTACTTTGTTCAAATAGATATGCGAAATCGTCAATAATTTCAGATTTAGAAATAGACTTAAGATTCCCGAAATTTGGAAACACGAAATTTCCTTTGTGAATGACGTTTGAGATGTTCTTAGCGTGGTTCTTTCCTGCTTTTTCAAGAATGCTCGAAATGTATGGATGATTGAGGATGCTTAATACATCCTTGTAGTAATACCGACCTTCCCCTCTATTATTGGAATGTCCTCTGATTTGTAAGTTTAATATCGCGTCTATCAGTCCGTGCAGGGGACTCAGTTTAAGTGGATAACCCAATGTAATATTTACACCTTGCTCAGAATCTGGTAAAGAATGAAGCAGAGGGATTAGTAAACTTTCATCAGCTAGAACGATAGCCGTATTGAGGCCATCTTCATTTTGCATGATAGCCAAGTGTTCACCAACGGCTTTCGCCTGTGCTATTTGGCTTGCTGTACCAAACACTTCAATATTCTTCTTCTTCTCTAGAAATCTATTGCTCAATCCCTTGAAGCCTTTTTTTCCTACGTAGGACCTGATGAAATCGCCTGCTTCTTGACTTTCGTCGTCAATATAGAATTTGTCAGCATCCCAAAATATTTCAGCAATACCTGCTTTCTCTAAACTGAAGAATACTTTTTGTTCTGTCGATGACAAAGCGTTTAGTCCTCCGATATATATTTTTTTCCAGGGAAGGGATTCCTGGATGTTCAAAATGTCATGAGCAACTTCTCGTTTTAATTTCCCGCTGTAGCTGATAATCTTGGACTTAAGGTCATTTTGAAAGGCGAAATACAAATCACCCAAATCTCTCCAGAATGAAATATATGCTGTCTGTTCAGCAGAAAGAATTTCTTCATTCAAACTCCATTCTTCAATGATTCGAATTTCATTTAAGTTTTTGAAAATTTGAGCTGCATCAATGCTGTAATTGTCAATTTCATTGAAATCGCTGAGAGCCGTTTCTCCCCATGTGATGAATGTTTCGAATGGCTCAACATTATCTGGGCGAAGTGCTTTCCAACTCAGATACAATTCGAAAATTAGACTTGTGCGATCGCTAATATTTTGATTGCCAATCCTTTCAAAGAATTGATTTACTGCGAAGAATTCAGGCGCCACTGTAGCCTGTTTTAAGAGTACTCCCAATTCCTTTCTTAAAAAAAGACCTGCCCTTCTTCCTGGCAGTATTATGGCGATATCACTTAAATCAGAGGAATGATTTTGAACAATGGTCTTCGCCATTCCACCTAAAAAAGTATAAGAGTTTTCAGCCATAGCTGGGAAAGATAGTGAATCCCGATTTTGATTCTAAATCTGGTTGAAAAATGGCTGGGACATTCTGCGAATTAGCCAAATTGAACATAGGGAGATTTTAAACGATTACTAGATGTTTATCTCCGGCTACAAATTTTGGATTTCGTATTTTGCTCAAGGGGCGGGGAGGGTGATAACCCGCAACCCGCGACTCACGACTTAAAAGGAAATTAACGAGCTCATTTAAATCCATTCTTGACGAATCGAATAAACTCTGCCCTTTTTTCTTTGTGGGTGAAAACAGAAATCATTTCTCTTAGAATACTGCTCGAATTTTCATTTTCCTTCCTTTCCACATCCAATTCTTTTTGGATATTTCGAGGTTCTTGAGCTATACTTGTTGAGCTTGAAATTCCATTTTGTTGCAAGAGTTCGTTCAACTCATCTGCTTGAGAAAAGCGTTTTTTAGCTTGCTGATGAAATCCGAGCTGCTCTTCAAGTAACCCAAGATTGTTGTGAGCAATAGCATCTTCAGGGTCAAGGGAAATAGCCATTTTATAATCTTCGATGGCACCTTCAACATCTTTTAAGTGACCTTTCATGTACGCTCGACTCGAGTATCTATAGCTGTATTCAGGTTGAATGTCGAGAGCTCGATTCATATCTGCTAAAGCCTCAATCTTCATCCCCAAATGAAAGAAACAAACCCCTCTATCGTGAAAGAGATCAGGATTATTGTCTTCCTCACCAATCGCTATATCGAACATTTCCTTGGCTTCTTTTAGCTTGTCAGCTTTATACAATTCCAAGGCTTTATTGTGCTTTTCTGAAAACTTCAATGTGCTATCTTTACTGTAAAGTTAATCCTTCAAATGAATTTCCCCATTTACCGTCGCTATGCAAACGGAAAGAGCTATTTCCACATAGTAAACCCTTCCGAAGTTATAGAAGTTCAGTTGATTGGCAAGTATTTCATCAAACATCACATCCTGGCAAAGATACTGCCAGAGCGAAATCTCATTGCTGACCTTATCGCTCTGAATGGCGGACAAATTGAGGAAATATCAGAATCTGAATTCCATACTTTTCTAGAACATTGTCAATCAGAATTGGAAGAAAGATCGTTTGACTAGGATCTAAACATTCCTTTGTTCATGCCTTCTCGAATCGTGCTTCAAGCTCTTGAACTATGATTTTATCTTTGGTTTATGCCAACAATTCTGCATCATAAGTCATTGTTTCCTTTTAACACCTTTGGAATGGATGTGGAGGCTAGGCACTTCAGCTCATTTCGAAATGTTGATGAATTGAAGGCAATCTTAGCGAGCCCTGAAGCTGCTGGTCAAAGAATGATTCTCGGTGGAGGAAGTAATGTCCTCTTTACATCGAATTATAACGGGCTGGTCATTCGGAATGAAGTTGGTGGCATTGAGATAATTCGAGAAAACCAAGATGGTGTTTTTGTTCGCGCCGGTGCCGGAGTTGTTTGGCATCAATTTGTGATGTGGTGCATTGATCGTGCTTTGGCTGGAGTTGAGAATCTAAGCTTGATTCCTGGAAGTGTCGGTGCTGGGCCTATGCAGAATATCGGCGCCTATGGAGTTGAATTGAAAGAGGTGTTTCACTCCTTGGAAGCTTATCATATTGAAAGTGGAGAGACCCACCAATTCGATGCTAAAGCATGTGAGTTTGGCTATCGTGAGAGTGTATTCAAGCGGAAGTTAAAAGGACAATATGTGATTCTTTCTGTTACTTTTTTATTGTCTCGTGTTCCAAATTTCAAAACTACGTATGGAGCGATTGAGCAGGAATTGGAAAGGATGGGCGTTGGTAAATTGAGTTTGAAATGCGTAAGTCAAGCCGTAATAAATATTCGCAAAAGCAAGCTTCCAGATCCTTCAAAAATAGGGAATGCAGGCAGTTTCTTTAAAAATCCAGTTATAGATGAAAGCACATTTCAACGAATCAAAAAAGAGTATCCCGATGTACCCGCTTACCCCTCCGGTAAAGGTCAAGTTAAAGTGCCAGCAGGTTGGCTAATTGAACAATCCGGTTGGAAGGGGAAACGCTTTGGAAATTATGGCGTTCACGATCGACAGGCCCTGGTCTTAGTAAATTATGGGGGAGCAATGGGCGATGAACTCTATGATCTATCTACCCAAATAATAAATGATATTTACGCAAAGTTTGGAATTGAACTGGAGCGCGAAGTGAATATTATTGGAGCATAATCTAGGTTGAGCTAGAACTTCGCACAAGGCATAATCCGCCTCTTCGCCAATTTAATATTTCTCTTATTTGCCCATTCGTAGACCAAGCTGATTTCATGTGTGCCAGCTGAATTCCCGATACCTAGACTTGAAATCGTGATATCATAACTGTACCCAATCTTATACGGTCCCGCATAATAGCCTATAATAGCGGCAACAGCATCGTTATTTGGATTGATGTTATTCTTCTTCATCGGCAATCCGCGGTACCAGATTCCAAAAGTTATTGGGGCTGTTTCAAGGTATGCGCCTATGTCAAGTTGGTCGAAATTTGCCTGAGATTGATAGTGAGCGGCCATGACAAAGGCATTATCAGACTTCTTGAAAACATTTCCTTTAAAGCGATGTCTCCATCCCGCATGTACGCTATAACGACGGGGAATTGATCCAAATTCTGTGAAAAGACTTTCTCTTGGTTGATTGAGATGGTGAACCGCAGCCCCTATCCAATAGCTTTGATTGAAAATTAATCCCCCAGTTCCAAAATCGAAATAATTGATGGGCTCAAGAATCTCTTGCTCTAGACTAGTAGCAGCACCACCCCTTACCAACTGATCACTAAACACCAGATCATTGAAATTTATATTTCTATTCGACCAGGTAAACTGAAGTCCCGGACGGAAGAATGTCTTTCCCCACAATCGTGCTTCATAGGCATATTGCATCGCAACATTGGTTGCCCTTAATGCCCCGTCTCCTGCGCGATCATGAGTGAACATAATTCCGATGCCACTATTAAATTCAGGCACGTACCTGTCGTAGGAGAAATTGTAAGTGACGAATGCCTTGCTGATTCCAGTCCATTGATTCCTGTAATTCGACGCTAATCTATTTTCGATGGATGTGCCCGCAAATGAGGGACTCAATACCATTGGTGTTGAATAGAATTGCGTGAATAGCACATCTTGAGCAAAGATATTGATGCTCGAAATGAGACATACACTAAGAATGATATGGCTTAGAATCCTTTTCATTCTTTAATTATTACATAAGGATTGATGGCTTCTACGCTTAATTTCTCAGGATTGTCTTGAAATTCTACTTCGTCAAGCAATGAGGAATATCCCTCTGCCTCAACTTTTATCGAATAGCGGGTTAATGGATTTACGACCACTATAAATTCTCCGGTATTCACATTTGACTTATACTCCCCTTGAAGGGTGTGGGAATTGGAATCCATTACTGTTAAATTCGCCTGCATGCCTTTACCACTTTGATCCACAACTTTCCCACGAATCACAATTTGTCGTTCAGCTCTGTATATGAAATTTACCTCGTAGATATCTTGAAGTCCAAATCCACCGATTCGGTCTGAGGAGAAGTATCCTTTTTTCCCTCCAGAATTGATTGAAAGGAAAATATCATCGCCGGTTGTGTTTATTGGATAGCCCAGATTGACAGGTGTTTCCCATACGCTTTGACTATTAATTTGACTTTTAAATAAGTCATATCCTCCCATGGTTGAATGTCCAGAAGAGGCAAAATATAGAACCTCATCTTCTGTCATGAAGGGTGAATCTTCATCGAATGGAGTATTGATTGTACCCCCAAGATTTTTCGGTAGACTCCACTGTCCATTCGGCAATCGTTTTACTCGGTAGAGATCCTTTCCTCCTAATCCACCGGGTCTATTTGAACTAAAAAACAGGGTTTTTCCATCTGGAGAGAAACATGCACTTGCCTCTTGAAATTCTGTGTTGATTTCTTTGCCAAGTCGCACCGGTTCGAGCCAAGTGCTTCCTTTTTTATCTACGATATAAAGATCACCGCCAGTAAGTTGAGCATTTGTTCTGTAGATGATAATACTCTTTCCATCAACGGTGGTTCCAACGACGGCATCATGAGTTTCTGTGTTGATTGGGCGTCCGATATTTACGGCTTTGCCCCACTTGTCTTTCACTTTTGTACTGAAATAAACATCCTCAAAATATCTCCCTTCTGGATCCTTTAATTTTGCCGTGCTGTCATCTCGACGCGCTGTAAAGAATAGCGTTTTATCATCTGCTGTGATTATCGGTACATATTCAGAAGCAGCAGTATTAATTTCGGGTCCTAGATTTTTAATGATCACATCAACAGGATGCTGCAGTTGTCGCATTGATTCTAGGATCATTCCTCTCCTTCTTGCAAGTTCCTCATCTGATTTATCTCTTTTTTCTTCGGCACCATAAAGCTCCAAGTTTTTCATGGCCTCATCCAATTTCAACGAGCGATGTAAGGCAACTCCGTAGTCAAAAAGGGCTTCTTTATTTCCAGAATTAACAGCTTTTTCAAGATAAGGCATTGCCTCACTGACCGGTCTGCGCAAGTGCAAGAGACATGCTCCAATTCTTTGGTTGATGGTTGGGAAACTAGGATCTATTGTATAGAGTTTTTGGAAACCTAACAATGCAGAAGAATAATCCTCTTGGTAGTACAAAAAGTCACTATCGTCAAAGGCAAACCGATCATTCCGCTCGTAGGATGATGGATATTTCGTTTGCGCACACAAAAATGATATGCCAAATAATGTACTGAATACTATGGTAAAGATTAGCCTCATTTTATCTCAATAAAGTGACATCTCCTGCTTTTTCAACTTCCTCACCATCAGAGAATCTCGCCCTGACTTTCCAAATATATACGTCTTGTTTACACAGCTCTCCTTTGTAATATCCGTCCCACCCGATTCCTACATCTAAGCTTTGGAACAAGAGTTCTCCCCATCGATTAAAGATTTGAAGATTATATTCTGCCACTCCCTTTTGCATCGGGAAGAAGATGTCGTTATCCAATTGCTCAGGATTAAACTGACCTCCACTTGGGCCGAGGTCGTTTGGTGTAAATGCATTGGGGAAGGTTATTAATCCATCCAGCCCAGCATATACAGCATCTACTACGGTAAATGTATTTGGACAACCGAATTCATTCGTTGCCGTCAATGACACGGTGTAGAAGCCTTCTTCGGTGTAATAGTGCTCCGGTTGGAAAAGATTGCTCGTTACCCCATCTCCAAAATCCCATTCGTAAGATGTGGCATTTTGACTGAGATTTATAGTCTGAATTGGTTGTGAAGGGATGCTAACTTCGTCTGGTGTAACTGTGAATGCTGCCAATGCTTGCGGATTCACTTCAATTTCTGCTTGGTAGATGTCTTGAAGCCCGTTAAATCCAGTGACAATAAGTGTCACAGTAAAAGTTCCACTCTGGTAATAGGTGTAATTGGGACTGGAAACATTTGCAGATCCACCATCACCAAAATCCCAAAAGAAATTTTGTCCAAATAAACTTTGGTTGGTAAAATTAACATTGAGTGGCGCACATCCCTCTGCTTCAAAAACAAAATTAGCAACCGGATCTGGAGCTAAAATCTCAATCGTTTGGGTCGTTTCATCGGAACAAGAACCGTTGGTGATAAACAATTCAATATTGTAAGTTCCCCAAGTATTATACGTGTAGGATCCTGGGTCAATTCCTCCTAATTCATTGTTGTCATCCATATCCCAGGTATAAATAATACTGCTACCACCGGACGAATTATTCACCAAATCAATGGTGGTATTCGGGTAGATTTGAGATAAGGGAGATGCAGTGAATGCAGCATTTGGAGTTGAAAAAACGGTCACTTCATGCTCCCAAGTATCTTCACATCCAAAAGGAGAAATGGCAGTAAGCGTAATTATATAAGTGAGGTCATCGCCAGTGGTATTGGTGTAAGTATGGACGGGCTCAAAAATGGTGTGGGTATTGTTGTCTCCAAAATCCCAAGCATAAGTTGCGGCACCAATGGATAGGTTATCAAAATCGATTGTCAATGGACTGCAAGCTTGGTCAGGAGCATCAAACTCGGCAACCAACTGTGGATAAACACTCACTTGCACTTGATCACTACTGCTGCATCCGTCAGAGCTGGCAACCATAGTTACTGTATAATTAACCGGTGATGTTGAGGTATTAAAATAGGTATGAGTATGCTCCGGTTCGGAGGTTGTAGAAACCTCACCTGTGCCATAAAACCACTGGAAAGTATCAGCACCAGTAGTGTTATTCGTAAACGTAACATCCAAAGGATAGCATCCCTCTTGAGAAGCAATTTCAATGTCTGCTATGGGTGTTGACAATACGGTAATATCAGCATAGGCAGTATCCGTGCAGCCATAAACGTTTTGAGCGATGAGGGAAACGGTGAAAGTCTCGTCAAAATCGCTATTGTTGATATAGGTATGATTAACCACACTTCCGGTCGCTCCGGTTTCATCGCCAAAATCCCAAGTCAATGACTCGGTTGCTCCTGCAGATTGACTTATGAAAGAAGCTTGCAATGGAGAACATCCTTGGGCTGTATTTGTGAATGAGGCAACGACACTTGGATAAACTGTAATTGGTTGCATTACGGTATCAGTGCAGCCAGCAGCCGAATAGGCGATAAGTTGCAATTCGTAAACTAAGGGTTGATTTGATAAACTGATGTATTCATGTGTATGCTCAATTTCATCAGTCGCTGATGTTGCATTGTCTCCATAGATCCACAAGTAAGATGCCGCATCTGTGGAAGTATTTGTTAAGTCTACAGGAAGCGGTTGACAACCTATGGTAGAAGAAGCGATGAACCCTGCTTGCGGCGAAGGTTGCAACAAGATTGTTCCCGAGTAGTCATCGCTGCAGCCGTAAATGCTGGTGGCCGACAATTCAATTACGAATAAGGAGTCTTGTTGAAGTGGATTGACATAGGTCGTTGTCGGGAAATTATCCAAAGAGACTATTCCATTGCCTAAATCCCACACAAAGTTGCTTGCGTTTTCAGAAGTGTTGTCCAACTGCAAAGTACTTGGTGAACATTGAGGTCCAGGGTCTGCAAATGAAGCTGTTACCTCTGGAAACACTTGAACGGTTATTGTAAAATCATCTTGACAGCCATCGTTTGTAGCTGCTACTAGGTTTATGTCAAAATATTCAATTTGATTGCCATCATTGACCAAGGTGATTTGATGGACTGCATTTGAAGTTGTTGAACTCTCATTGTTCCCATAATCCCAATTGAACACATCCGCCTGGATACTTTCATTGGTCAAAGTTATATCTAGAGGAGAGCAACCTTCAAGTACATCTGCTGTAAATTGAGCGATTGGACTCGGATTTACCTGAACGGAGCTGTACGCGGTATCGACACAACCAAATGCCGAGATTCCGATAAGCTCGACATCGTAAACAATAGGTTCAGTGGTGTCATTGAAATAAGTGTAAGTAGGGGTTCCAACGTTTGATCCATCTCCATTGCCAAAATCCCAATTGTAGAGCTGTGCCCCAGGAATGAATGGAAATTGAATGGTTAAAGGTGAGCAACCTGAATCCGGGACAATGGTGAAATCGAAATCTGCTAATGGATATACGATGATGTTAGAAGTGATTGTATCGTTACAGCCATTGGCAGCAAAAGCGATAAGCTCGACCGTATAAGTTTGCAGCAGTCCAGTGTTGTTCACGTATTGATGACTAGGATTTACCGCAACACTTGTGCTATTGTCACCAAAATCCCAATGATAGCTGCTGGCACCTTGAGAGGTATTGTTGAATACCGCGTCAAAAGGGGAACATCCTGGAGGATTGCTATTGTCAGTGAATCCTGCGATTGCACCAGGCAAAACGGTAACATCTAGACTATCACTCTTTCCGCATCCGAATGCAGTATACGCCGTCAAGACCACTGTATATGTGGTATCTGTAGTTCCTAAATTGAAGAAGGTGTGCTCAGGATTTTCTGCTGGAGATGCGAATCCATCACCGAAATCCCAGGTGAAACTTGAAGCACCAGCTGTATTATTTGTGAAGCTCACCTGGAGGGGTGAGCAACCACTTTCAGGATCTAATGTAAATGCTGGAACTGGGGCTGGTTCAACAGTTATTGGGAGGGTAATTGAACCCGAACATTGAGGCGTTTCTACATCTAAGGTGATAAAAAAGACACCAGTGCCATTGAAGACATGTGTCGGGTCGGGTAAATCGCTAGTCCCTCCATCCCCAAAATTCCAAGACCAGGAAATGATTGGGTCTCCCGGGTCAAAACTCGATAGATCGGTAAATTGTGAAACAGAGCCTTGACAAACATTGTCGGCTATAAAATTGACTACTGGAGATTCATAAATCTCAATGACCTCTTGGTCGAGGTCGGGACAGCCTTCTGAATTCTCGACGACTAAATCGACCACATAGCTTCCAGGTGTGTCATAGATTTGGGGAGGAGGCGTGTTTCCGGAATAGACCTCTCCATTTCCAAAATCCCACTCCCAAGAGACTGCATCGGTTGAATTATCGCCGAAATTCACAGTTATTTGGTCGCAACCGTCAAAATTATCAGCAGAAATAACGGCGTTCGGTGAGGGCAATACAGTAACATTCACTCCTGTTGTATCAGCACAAGATCCGCCTGAACTTGCTACGGAAACTGCGGTTTGCACAAAGTATGTTCCTGGGTTGTTGTATACATAAGTGATGTTACCTGCCCCAGTTGGCAGCCATCCAACTCCATCTCCGAAATTCCACTTGTAGGTGTCACCACCTCCACTGCTTCCTTGGAAGAAAGTGATGGGTTCGCCTTCGCAAACGATGTCATCAGAAACATTCAATCCTGCTGTAGGAGGCGGAACGATGGTAATGGTAATTATTGCTGTGTCTATTCCGCAGAAGTTGGAATCTAACATCATCACCTCATAGCTGCCAAGCCCAGGATAGTCAAGGGTATGCGGGAAGGTCGGTGGCCATGGAGTCCAGTCAATAATTGAATCTTGACCCTCTCCCCAATAATCTCCGAAATTCCAATATTCGTAACGTTGGGCAATATTTCCTTGAAACAGGCAATTTCGTTCTGTCGTGTTGCTAAAAGTTACTGTGTTGTCTGGGAAACAAAGTACCGTTGCGGAAGCAGTGATTGCGGCATCATCAACATCCCATATTCTAATCGGATTGAAAGTAGCTTCTGAAGCTCCTCCTTGAATGGCGTTGCAATAATTCTCCGCCAATAGGGAGACTTCGGTCTCACAGTCGACGGTGTTGGGTTCATAAGTATGACTGACGACTTGACCCAAATTGGTGTAATCATAAACTTCTGGAGCGCTGCCATCACCGAAATCCCAGGTGAAAGTTGTTGTTTCTGAAACATTGGTGCTGGAATTAATAAATTCCATTTCCTGTGGAGCGCAGGCTTGCGTTAATCCACCAATTGGAATTTGAATGGATGCGCTAGTAGCTTCCTCTGAAACGAGAACACCTTGCACCACACAGCCACTAGAAATCTCAGTGATTACAACGATGAAGGTATCAACACTGGCCGCATAAATGTGATTGATAACGGACGGTGAACTCCAAGAAGGACCGCTGCTATTTGCAGATCCATCTCCCCAATCGATGTCGTATTCTCCCCAATTGTCGGGTGATTGAAGATTCAAGGTATAGGCATTGCCGCTGCAGCTGAACCAATACGGATTATCACTTGGCAATCCATAAAAATCAAACACTTCGGGGCATTGCGAAAATGCTGTTGTCGAAATCAACATCAGCAGTATAGAGTGGATCAGATGTTTTACACAACTCTTCCTCATATCATTGTATACGAACAATCCCCCTGAAGGGTACAAATGGGGCTAATTATTAGACCAATTGGGGTTTTTGTCCTGTTGCACGCATGAAATCCCCAATAAACAAAGGATTTGACTCAAAATTAGAAACTAAAAGTCCTGCAATCAGAGCACTTTTCTTAAGTTCTCAACAAGGTCATTAACAGCGGGACAGACGAGGGTATTCTTGTAGGTGAGATCGAGAATTTGGTGGATGTTCTTCCGGTCTGTGTGCGGGTATTCACGGCATGCTTGAGGCCTGTGATCGTAGATGTCACATTTGTTGCCCTCTCCTAAAAAGGGACAGGGAGCAATATTCAGCACATAGTCATGATCCTCATCCAAATGAAGATACTTTTCAATGAAGAGGGCAGATTTTATCTTGAGATGTTTAGAAATCCGGTTGATGTCTACATCTCTAAAGATAGGGCTAGTTGTCTTGCAACAATTGGCACAGTCTAGGCAGTCAATCTTTTGAAATGCTTGCTCATGTAGACGGTGAAACGCTTTGTCTAAGACAGCAGGTTTTTGTTTGACAAGCTTTTTGAGGTAGAGTTTATTGGCTTTCTGATTGCTTTTCCCTAGTTCGAGTAATCGTGTAAGTTCCTCATTCATGCGGATCTTGGAAATCGGGATTATTGATGAAGCTCTGATCGGTAAGTGTTTTCAAGAATGCGATGAGAGCGTCTTTGTCTGATTGCGGCAAAGTGAGTCCTCCAGTGGTATATTTCATGAATGAATCAATGGTAGATGAGGGCTTTCCACCAGAATTGTAATGTTCGATAACCTCTTCGAGTGTTCCAAATCTGCCATCGTGCATATACGGAGCAGTCAATTCTATATTTCTAAGGCTAGGAGTTTTAAATCTTCCGTAATCCAAAGGATTCATGGTGACTCCGCCTATTCCTAAATCTAGAAATACCGAGTCTAGGCCATTGTTGTGCGGGAGGTAGTCGCTGAATTGGCTGCTTCCAAACCCGTGGCAATGGAAACAATCTGCTCCATTCTGGCCACCCTGAACACTTTCTGGATCTCCTCCTTCTAGAATGAAAAGGTCGAATCCACGCTGTTCTTCAGGTGATAATGTTGCCATTCCGATTCGAGACTGATCGAATTTCGAATTTCCAGAGATCATAGTTCGCATGAATGAAGCAATAGCCTTTTGGATTCGAAGTTGAGTTACCTCTGAACTTCCAAATGCGGTTTCGAATAGGGGTGGATAAAGGGGGTCAGCGCTAATTTTAGCCACTGCGTCTTCCCAGCTTTGATTCATTTCAATGGGATTCGGCACAGGCTCTGCAACTTGCTCTTCTAGTGTTTTGGATCTCCCATCCCAAAAATAATCATTGGCCCAGCCTAAGTTGAATAATGCCATGGCTTGCCTCGTACCTTCCTCTCCTGTGATTCCGACAGAGAATTGTGCTGGATCTGAAAACGCTTTTTCAGGGAAATGACATCCACCACAGGAAAGTGTATTGTCGCCAGAAAGCTGCTTTTCCCAAAATAAGAATCGCCCCAAATCAACACCTTCTACCGTCAGTGGATTTCTATCGTCAAATGGGGTGTTTGGGTTATCGACCAAAGGAATATCCATTTGCGGAAAAAATGGAGGAATGACTAAATCATAAGGCGTTGTTCCTGAGAAATCGTCTATTGGTCCTTCAACTATTGCTGGGCAATCTTCTTCAAAAGATTTCTTGCAAGAAGACAGCAGTATAGAAGTAGCTGCAATAATTAATAGGACAGATGATATTTTAAAAATCTTGCTAATCATGCTAAGGACGAGGTCTAAATTCCTCATTTTCTATGAATTCAATATCTGTGAGCGCTCCTAGAAAATCGATGATGGATTGTTTTTCAACGGAAGTGATGTCTAAGTTTCGAATTCTATCATCTTTCACCGGGTGATTGAATCCTCCTGAAATAAAATGATCAAGGACCTCTTCCAGGCTTTCTACTGAGCCATCATGCATGTAAGGAGCAGTGAGCGCTATGTTTCTCAATGTTGGAGTTTTGAATTTACCGTTATCATTTCCATCCAAGGTAATCAACTCTCTTCCTGCATCCTCGTACGATTCTGACAATCCAATATTGTGGTATTCATTGTCTGCGAGTAGAAATCCTCCGTGACAAGAAGAACACGAGGTTCTATCACTGAAGAATAAGTCCATGCCCGCCTTTTCTGAAGTGGAGAGTGCGTTCAAATTTCCAGCAAGGAATTGATCGTACCTTGAATTTCCACTCACTAGAGTTCTTTCGTAAGCCGCGATAGCCCTGGTAATTACGAAGGGATCTACATCTCGATTGTATGCTGCCATCGCAAGATTTCTGTACTCTTCATTTTCATTCAGAACTGCTGAAACATCCAAAATGTTCGAAGCCATTTCCAATTCATCGTGCAATGGAACCATAACTTGTAACTCAATGGAGGGAACTCCACCGTCTGCCATCAATCTATCGTGCCAAGCCAAATTGAACAATACGGGCGAATTGCGCCTTCCTGGGCGTCCATCTACCCCAATACTCTTTGCTCTTCCGTCAGAAAACGCAAATTCTTGAAGGTGGCAAGATCCGCAAGAAATACTCCCATCTACAGAAAGATTCTTGTCAAAGAACAACTTTTTACCCAGTTCTACCCTGAGCTTTGTCAATTGATTGTCTTCAGGGATGTCTGGATTGGTAAATCCTTCAGGAATAGTTAGATAATAAGGCTCATCTACCAATATTGATAAGTCTTCCACTGGCGATTTCTTGCACGAAACAGCAGCAAAAGCAATCATTAATACAAGTAGACCAGTCTTTCTCATTCCAATTCAATTGCGAGATTAAAAAGATCAGTAAATCGCTCCGCCAAAGGCAGGTTTCCAGAGGTGTGAGTCAAGTTATTAACTGCGATATCAATGGTGTCATTGTCCGAGTAAAAGAACTTCTCTACATTGAATCTGATGTCTATTGGAGTGGCTATTTCCTCTGAAACTGTGAACGCGTAGTTATCGATTACATGGGTGCGAAAAAGTAAATCTTCACCACAATGAAACGCGAAAGGGGAGAGTATTTCATTTCCTTCAACTCCATCTAAATCTGCTTTTCCTTCAAATTTTACAAAAATATAGCCCGTGTTCCAGGACCAAAACATCCCTTGAGCACCATTCACGCTCAGAGGATGATCGTTTGGATATACTGTTGGATCCTGATCTTTGTTGAGTTCAGGAGGAACGCCAATGCTGAATTGTATTCCACGGTAATTCCCTGGAGCCAATTCGAAACTTGAAGTTGAATATCCCGAACCTAAGTTAATCAGATCTATGTCAATCAGAGGAATGAGCACACCGTCATTTCGAATCGCTGCAAGTTCAGAGATATAGAATTTAAAATCATCGACTCTAACTCTGTAGCCATCGACATTTGTATAAACATTGCCCACTGCAAAAGCTTCAGAGTCAAAATAGGCGCTCATATTAATGTTCACAATACCATCCTCTTCTGTTTGCTTCTTCTTTTTACAAGAAGTAAGAATCAGAGTAACTGCGATAACAAAGTAGATGGCTCTTTTCATGGTAATACTATAACCTCAATTTATGTCTAAATGTTGCCTATTCAAAACTGAAACTTGTGGCCGCATTATCTGCAACAGATAGGGCTGCAGCTCCAGCGCCGTGTGTTCCAACGAGAATGGTGAAGTCTAAATCTTCAAACCAAGTGTTAACGCCGATAAAAGCATGAAGGGTACGTCCTCCAGCAACATCTTGGCCAATGCTTTTTACAACTGACCGTTTCATAGGGTCAGTGGCAACATGAATAGAGAATGGCTCGAAAATACCGTCGTTATTCGCATCGCTTTCGCCTTCAATTTTGATAAACTTATAGCCCTGGTCTGGGTTCCATCCCCAGTGCATTAATGGATCATTGAGCGGGGGGTCAGCGAGAGTTGGATCCTCATGATTCATTGTGGCATCAAGTCCGATGAGGAAATTAAGCATGTGGATGTGGGAATTTCTCGGGACGTTACCTAATGTACGTGTCGACATCATTCCGGCTTCAATCAAATGCACATTGTCGAAATAAACAGATTCCATTTCTGCATTGGTGCTGAATACGTTTGCCATGTAGTATTTGATCTCTTGAAAAATCACAGGTACCCCGTTCACATTGTATTCTTGGTTGTACGAAAATGGCTCATCTCCCCACTTGTGATGAAACATCATTGACAGTTCAACTGGGCCGTACGATTCTGTTCCTGCATCAATACTCAGTTGAGCTGATTCAGACACGGCAGCCGCTGTTGTTCCTCCACCATGAGTTCCAACCAAAGTGCTGAAATCAACATTGGCAAACCATTGTTCTAGTGGAATATTAACGAAAACCAGCAAATCATTTCCGCTTACATCAGAATGAATCATTTCAGTAGTCGATTTCAACATCGCATCTGTTGCAACATGAATTGAGAAGCTTTCAAAGCTGCCATTGGCATTGTGCTCACCTTCGATTTTAATGAATTTATAGCCTTCATCCGGGTTCCATCCCCAATGCATTGATGCGTCATTGAGAGGTGCTGAGGCTGTGGTTGGATCCTCATGATTCGTGACATCATCTAACCCCAAGTTAAAGCTCAACATGTGCAGATGGTCAATGCTCAAGCTTCCTAGAGCTTCAGTGCCGCCAATGCCTGCATCCACGAGTAATACTGGACTGAAATTATTTACATTTCCTCCATCATCCATAGCGCTGAAATTGCTGAGGTAATAGCGAATTTCACTGAATTTCACTTCAACACCATTGACGCTGTAGTTCTGATTATATTCAAAATCAGATCCGTTCCAGAGGTGCTGAAAAACAAGTTTAAGCTCTGTCGCGGCAGGTGTATTGTCATCATCATCATCCTTATCTTTTTTGCAAGATGATAATAGGGTAGCCATTGCAAGTAGTATGGCAATTGGAAAAATATGTCGTTTCATTGTTTTGTTGAGTTGAAGTAATAACTTATTCCTCCGGTTATTCTGTATTTAGCCGGAGCTATACTATTTTTAAGGTGGTCATGAAAAGCCAATTGAGAGCCAAATTCAAAACTCAGATTACCAATACCGAGTTCTAATCCAATTCCCGCGAAGCTCACTTGACCTCCAGATTGAGAGATTTCCTCGTTCATAGAGTGGTCTTTCGCTGCAAATTCTTGGAACACACTAAGGTATGGCATAATGAACCTTTCCTCGCCTTCAAAGAAGGTAAAAACCTGGGCATTTAGCATTGTAGTGTTTCCAAATTGATACTGCGACAAATTCGATGTATTGTATTTATACACAATAGCGGCTGAAAACCCTACTGAGCCGTACCTTAGCATGTATTCTGCAGTGCCCAAATAGTCGTAACTACCAGAGCCTGGCTGCATGTCATAAGCTATAGCATTGTCATTGTACCTATCTGTGGTGCTTCCCAAGGGGAATTTAACACCAATTCCTATTCTAAGTCTGTGACCTAGAGCACGTTCGTCGTCATTTTGTTTTGAAGCTATCAATGTTCTGTTCAAAGATATCCAGGGGTCGCCTAGTCCATTAACTGCTGTGTTTAATTCATGATTTATCCATGAATCAGTCACAAGATAAGGGAGGCTAGCTCTGATCATCCACTTTTGATTGATCGCAAATTGTGCTCTCAATTCAACAACTTGATAGTGTTCTTCTACGGGGACGTAGCTCAAATTCTCGCCTTTTGAGGTCTCCAAGATATCGTCGTGAACAGCTTTTGTGTTCGCATTAAATATCAAGGGCATTTCTCCTCTTAAGATGCGATTTCTATAGTTTATGCCGACTTTGTGAAAATTGTCCTTTGGCCTTAATCCTATATAAATCTGGCAGATGTCGCAAGCCATAGCATCCAAAACAAAAAATAAAACAAACATGCTGCTAAAAAATATTCGCATGTTGATCTGTTTACATTTTTAATTTAATTATCGTGCTTTATGCTACTTGACGAGGGGGGTGGAATATTGAGGATAGATAACCTCGATTTTCAGTTTCTGAATTGTCAGGTATCCGAATGGATTTGAAACTTTCTGAAAAGCTCGATTGAACTGTGCTTTGTGGAGTTAAGAACAAGGAAATTGATAATTCCTTCAACGCTTCAGAAAAAGGTAAATTTTCTGAATTTGGACTGATATCTTCAATGATTGACTTTAAGTGACATTTACCATCACACTGCATTTCTGGTTTGTCCTTATTGATACAGAAAAGCTCTATTATTTCAGCTTTGTTTGCGCTGTAGTAGAACTGTACAGCTGAAAAACGAACAACATTCACCAGCAATGCAAAAAGCATTATGACTGAAAGAGATATGTAAATGCAATTCTTCAATTTTCTCGTTGACTCACCCTTTTGTTGAATTCCAACTCTCGGAAATAACCGCTCAGCTTCAATTTAGCGAACATTTTTGCAGGTTCTATTGCGCTTGTGTCGTATTCCATTTTCACCATCTTAAGCCAAGGAGCAACTTCATCTACTACTTTCAACCCCAGCTTATCGTATTTCTTTTCGACCTCAGCAACCTGCTCTAAATCATTCATTTGAGCCAACAACTCATTCACGATGTAATAGTCTTTGATGACTACCTTGTCGGCTTCCTTATTCAGTCTGCAACCAGAAATAAATATTAAAAGCACAAGTAGAACAAGTCTAAACTCCATGACAGCAAAAGTAGTCCATAGATGGGCTGAAAAACATGATTTAAAGCACCTTTTTTCACAACAAAAGTTTTATTGCCTTATTTTTCCGGTATGGCAACTGGGTTATTTAAAGTCTACAGGTCGAGTGCAGGTTCGGGTAAAACGTTCACCCTAGTTCGTGAATACCTTCGACTTTCACTGAGTACAGAAGACCCTTCTAAGTACAGACAAATCCTTGCGATTACCTTTACCAATAAGGCTGCAACTGAAATGAAGGAAAGGGTTTTGAGCAGCCTCAAGGGATTCTCAAAGCTGGAAACGGATCCTGAATTTGATGAGGTGATGTTTAACATGCTTCGGGCTGAACTTCAACTCAATAAAGAAGAGCTGCAGAAAAGAGCCTCGGCCTGCTTTGAGCACATGCTTCATCATTACAGTGATGTCTCAATAAGCACAATTGACAAATTCGTTCACAGCGTGATTCGATCCTTCGCAAGAGATTTGCAGTTGAATCCTGATTTTGAGGTTGAGATTGATATGGCTGGATTGCTAGAACGGGCAATTGATGAACTTCTGAGCTTAGTTGGTCTCGATGAACACTTGAGCGTCTTGCTTGTGAACTTCGCTCAATCGCGGATGGAAGAGGAATCGAGCTGGGATGTTAAATCTGAATTACAACGTTTCGCAAAACACCTTCACAAAGAGGAAAGCGGCTATTTTCTCAGCCTAATTCACGAAATGAATGGGCCGGCTTTTGAAAAATTGAGATTGGATATTCTGAAACATCAATCTCAGGTTCAACAAAAACTTTCTGCAAAAGCAGATGATGCTCTTGCATTGATTGAGCAACATGGAACCGATCCCAAGCAATTCAATTATGGAGCTGTTCCAAAGTACTTGAGCAACCTATCTTCTGGAGTGATTGCGCCTCCTAATTCTAGAATAACAGATTCGCTTGAAGCGGGTTATTTGGGGAAAAAATCGGATAAGGGAGAGTCTAGACTGGAAATGGAGTCATTGGGTGTCGAATTGCTTCCCATGCTTGAAGAAATAATTGATGAGGTGAATCGGGAATATTCAAAATCTATTATAGCCCGCGCCGTGCTTAAAGGAATCTACCCTTTGGCGACACTCAAGAGGATAGAGGATCAAATAGAAGAAATTAAGTCAAGAGAAGGAATTCTGCCTATTTCTGATTTTAATAAGATGGTTTCGTCAGTCGTTGCCGAAAATCCAGCTCCTTTTATTTATGAAAGAATAGCAGAAAAATTTAATCATTTTCTCATTGATGAATTTCAAGATACTTCAGTATTGCAATGGCAGAACTTTCTTCCTTTGGTCGAAAACAGCCTTTCAAAGTCAAAGTTTAACATGCTGGTTGGAGATGGTAAACAGGCAATTTACCGCTGGAGAAGTGGCGAAGTAGAGCAGTTTGATAAATTACCTGAAATCTATAAACACCAGGATAAATCGTTTATTAAAGACAAAGAGAAAATTCTAAAATACAATTATGAAGAAGCTCGTCTGAATGCTAACTTCAGATCAAAAAATGAATTGATTGATTTTAATAATGAACTATTTACATTTTTATCCAATGAATTGACTGGGGAATATCAATCTATCTATCAAGGTCATGAGCAAGAAAAGCACAGAGGAGATGGGGGTCTAGTTTCTGTCGATTTCATCCCAAAAGGATCTGAAGACATCGAAGGGCAGAACCTGCAGATTTTACTGGACAACATTAATTCAGCCCAAGAAGATAGCTTCCCATTCTCTTCGATGGCGGTAATCTGCAGAAAAAATAAACAAGCGAAAATTGTAGCGCAGTTTTTACTGGAGAATGATGTTCCAGTGATTTCTTCAGAAAGTCTAATGCTGACTCAAGATGCCTCTGTTGAACTTGTGATTAGTACATTGAAAATACTCAATCATCCCGACGACACTTCTGCTGCCATTTCAATAATTAAAAATTATCATGTCATTACTAATAATCCAGATAGGATTGATGGGAGCTTATGGAAGTACAGAAAAGAAAACGAAAAGAATAGGAGAGAAGTTTGGATTGATATTCATGGGTTTTTTAAGGACTGCGAGCTGACAGAATTGCTAACTAACAATTCAGAAGATGGATTGTACGAGTCATTCGAAAGAATCGTTAGAGGCTACAAGTTAGACCGTCAGGCCAATGTGTTCATTGAGTTCTTGGCTGAGCAATTGCATCAATTCTCGGTTAAAAGGCGGAATGATATCGATAGCTTTTTGGATTGGTGGAAAAGCCATGGAGAGAAGATCAGTATCCGAATGGCTAAAGGCCTAAATGCTGTTACCATTATTACAATTCATAAATCAAAAGGATTGGAATATCCAGTCGTATTTTTACCTTTTTTAGACTGGAAGAGCAATACTCGTGATGAAACTTGGATAGAATTGGACGATTCATTCCAACCACTAAAAGCAGCATTGGTTGGGTTAAACAAGGAATTCGAACACACTGAGTACGCCTCTATCTATGAGGAAGAGAAAAATAAAAAGGTCCTCGATGATCTAAATCTACTCTATGTGGCTTGTACGCGAGCACGAGATAGACTGTATGTTACTTTGGAAGAGGGAAAATCTCCTTCGGACAAGATCGCTCGGTTCTTAGACTCTAAGCCTGAAAATAGTTCGGACGATAAATGGAACATTGGATTGGCTCATAAATTTAAAACCGAAAACACAATTCAACGAGACAGTGAAATGAAACGCTTTCCTTCACGGGCATTGTACTCTCAATTGAAATTGAGTTTAGATGCACCTCGAGATTGGGAGGTTGACCAGCCGCTAGATGCACGTGAAAGAGGCACGCTTTTTCATGAGATATTAGAAAATTATTCCAGCGATTCTTCTTTGGACGAAATAATTCAAAACACGATTGATAATCCAAGTCTTCAAAAGAAGTGGAAAGAAAGAATTCTTTCGTGTTTGGCATTGGAAAAAGTGAAGCATTGGTTTCAACAGGAAAACACGGCGCATACAGAACTCTCCTTTCTTGATATTGACGGGAATTTATACCGTCCCGACAGGGTTGTGATTACTGATCAAGCGATTGAGGTTGTCGATTACAAGACGGGTGAAGAAAACGAGAAGTATGCGAATCAGCTTAGGACTTACATGAAGCTAGCTGCAGAAATCTATCGCCAACCGGTGAAAGGCTATCTCTTGTATCTCGATCAAGCAAAAGTGGTTGAGGTGTTTTTTAGTGCTGATTTGTTCAGTGGGAATAATTGATTTCTGGGCAATCAATATCATTTCGGGTTCCCGTTAGAGACTAGAAAATGAGTTTTAATTGCGCTTCACGGTCAACGGTATTGCATCCCAATCCAATAAAACTGAAATAAAATAAAGATTGTAGGGGGGAAACATTATCTGTTTTTAAGACGATTGCTTATCTTCCCAATCGTTCCGAAAGCACCGATTATGAGAATCACCTTACTCCTTGCCTTTATTTGCTTGTTTCAAGTACATTCTAGCAGTCAAAGTTCGTCCATTCTAGTTCAAGAAGGAAAGGTTTTGATGGAGCCTAGAAGCACAGCTGATGAGTCTAGAACTGCCGGCTGTGCTCCCTCTACGGCAATTCGCGATTTGGAATACAACAATGTAAAAGCCCTCATTGAAACAGGAGGAAGTCTTTGGCAAAACCGAAGTGTTGGTAGAGGCTCTTACGAGGTCCCTAAAGGCGGTGGACTATCAGTTCTTTATGCAGGAGCGTTATGGATGGGCGGAATTTCAGCGGATAATCAGCTTAAATTGGCTGCTATCCAATACCGTTTTGATGGAAATGATTATTGGCCAGGCCCTTTAAGCAATGATGGCAGCGCATCCATTGAAGCCGATGTTTGTGCTGATTGGGATAAATTTTACGTCTCTGAAAGGGTGGATGCCCAGCGCCATAGACAGTATTTCGATTGTATCAATGACCCAGATTGCGACTTAGAAGAAGAGTTTGAAGAAGGATATGTAATTCCCGATTATTTCTTTGATTATCCTGCAATGGGAACCCTCAGTCAAGGACAGGATTTTTACCTAGCTCCGTTTCTCGATTATGATCAAGATGGAATATACAATCCCGATTTGGGCGACTATCCTTGGTACGACTTCCTCCAAGAAATAAACTGTTTTGAAAGAAGGAGGGAAGATCCAATTCCGCTGTTCGGAGATCAAACATTTTATTGGATTTTTAACGACAAAGGAAATATTCATTCTGAATCGGAAGGACAGCCAATAGGAATGGAAATCCGCGCCCAAGCCTTTGCTTTCGCAACAAATGATGAGGTCAACAACATGACCTTTTACAATTATACCCTCATCAATCAAGGTTCTACCATCTTGACGAATACCTATTTCGGAACTTGGATAGATGGTGATATCGGAGGGCATGTCGATGATTATGTTGGTTGTGACGTTCAACGAGGATTGGGTTATGCTTATAACGGAGATGCATTTGACGATCCTACTGGACTTTCATTCGGCTATGGAGCGAACCCTCCCGCCATGGGTGTTGACTTCTTTGAAGGACCTTTTCAAGATGAAGATGACTTAGATAACCCACTTACAGAAAACTTTATTGACGCTACTGATAATGGCGGAATACCTTATGGCGGTATTGGAATTGGCTATGGCGATGGAATTATAGATAATGAACGATTTGGAATGAGGAAATTTGTCTATCATAACACAAGTTCAGGACCAAATGGCGCACCGAATACTGCTCTAGAGCATTACAATTTTATGCAAGGAATTTGGAAGAATGGTCAGCGGATGTCATACGGTGGTGATGGCTTGTCTCCAGGCACAGGAACTGATCTGAGCATTCCTGCCGATTACATGTTCGCCGGTGATACCGATCCCTTCAATTGGGGAACGCAGGGCATTAATGTTGAACCATGGACGGAACAGTCTTCTGGGAATCCACCCGGTGACAGACGATTTCTTCAGTCTGCTGGTCCGTTTGTGCTTGAACCTGGAGATTATAACAATATTACTGTAGGAGTGGTTTATGCTAGGGCCGCGGCAGGAGATCCTTTTGCATCTGTTCAGTTGGTGAGATTAGCTGACGATAAAGCACAGGCTCTTTTCGACAATTGCTTCGAAATCGTTTCAGGTCCTGATGCTCCCGATGTTACAATTCGAGAGCTTGATCAAGAACTCATATTATACCTAAGCAATGAAAATCAACTCTCAAACAATTACCGCGAAGAATATATCGCAAAGGACCCTGGAATTCCAGAATTCACCATTGACGGAACTCAGCTGACAGATGAAGATCGTTCGTACAAATTTGAGGGATATCTGGTCTATCAACTTGCTGGTCCAGATGTTTCTGTTTCAGATTTAGGAAATGTCGATTTAGCGAGGCTTATCGATCAATGTGATGTCGAGAATTACAATGAAATCGGAAACCCAATTGAAGACTTGGTGAATTGGTATCTCGATCCCTTAATCGGAGAGCCAATTCCAAGCCTAGCCGCTGACGGGAAAAATGAAGGAATAAGACATAGCTTCAAAGTGACCAGCGATGCATTTGCCGTTGGCGATACCCGATTGATCAATTTTAAAACCTATTATTTCTTGGTGTTGGCTTATGGATATAACAAGTATGATGCTTATAATCCAAATTTGCTGACCGGCCAAGATGAAGAGTTTAAAGCTTCTCGTAAAGGAGCAATCGGCTCTATCCGAACCTACACAGGAATCCCGCATAAGGTGGATCCTGAAAATGGAGGTACTGTGCTTAACTCTATGTATGGCAGTGGAATTCAACTCACCAAGCATGAAGGTGTTGGAAATGGATTGAATGTCCTTGATATCACTCCAGAAAGTGAAGCACAAATTCTTGCAGAGGTGAATGCTTCTGAAGTGACTTACCGAGTTGGTGCTGGTCCGGTTGATGTTCGAGTTGTTGACCCACTTCGTGTGCCGGC
>Ga0222689_1000081_pt1 | contig 59009 bp, 50 predicted proteins | sample AntAcemetage1231_FD_179838 | JGI IMG/M metagenome (GOLD analysis project Ga0222689, IMG submission 179838) | Saline water microbial communities from Ace Lake, Antarctica - #1231 | ecosystem: Environmental > Aquatic > Non-marine Saline and Alkaline > Saline | place: Antarctica: Ace Lake...
ATTGATGTGCCCGAATTAGACTTCATTGTGCACTTTGAATTGCCACAAAAACCTGATGAATTCATTCACAGGAATGGAAGGACTGCTAGAATGAATAAAAAGGGAGTTGCCTATATCATGAAATGGAAAAATGAGGAACTGCCATCGTTCATTAAGAACTGCAAATCCATTGAACTGACAGAAGGTCGCACTCCTATCAACAGTGGGTGGGAGACCTTGTATATTTCTGGAGGAAGGCGGGATAAAATATCTAAATCTGATATTGCTGGGCTTTTTCTCAAACAAGGAAATTTAGAAAAAGAAGAATTGGGAATTATAGAGCTTCAGCAAGAGTGCACTTATGTTGCGGTGCTCAAATCCAAATCCCAAGAATTGGTTAGTCAGCTAAACAACAGCAGATTGAAGAAAGTAAAAGTCAGAATAAGTGTTCTAAAGTAATTAGGAAGCGGAAAGATCTTTTCAAGAAAGAAGGTGAACCCAATTGGAGTAATATCGCTCATCTCAGCTGACATTCCTCATCTATTTTTGGCTTGACAATAGAGAACTTAGCGGATTCATCTATGTACCTAAAATGATCGAAAATTTAGTCTCAAAATACAATATTCCTGGCCCAAGATACACGAGCTATCCTACGGTTCCATTTTGGCAGAGCGACGATTTTTCAATCCAAGCTTGGAAATCCTCTTTACACAAATCCATAAATGAAAGCAATGGAAAAGATGCAATCAGCTTGTACATTCACCTCCCCTTTTGCGAACAGCTTTGTACTTTTTGTGGCTGCAACAAGAGAATCACCAAGAATCATGAGGTAGAAATTCCATATCTAGAATCTGTGCTTAAAGAGTGGAATCTATACTCTAGTATGCTCGTTGAACGCCCATTAATTCGTGAATTGCATTTAGGTGGAGGTACTCCCACATTTTTTAGTCCAGAAAATCTAGCCAAACTGATCAATGGGATTTTTAAGTTGGCAGAAAAAACCACTGATGCATCAATAAGTTTTGAGGGTCATCCCAATAACACGAGTTTTAATCACCTCGACACATTAAAAAAATTGGGATTCAATCGTGTGAGCTTCGGAGTTCAGGATTACAACTTAAGGGTTCAACAAGCAATCAATCGAATTCAGCCTTTTCAAAATGTGCAACGGGTGACCGAGCAGGCTAGGCAATTGAGATATACATCTGTAGGTCATGATTTAGTCTTTGGCTTACCGTTTCAGACTAAGGATGATATTATCAATACCATTGACAAAACCATTGAGCTTTCACCAGATAGAATTGCCTTTTACAGCTATGCTCACGTTCCTTGGATTAAAGGAAATGGACAACGAGGATTTAAAGATTCAGATTTACCAAGTGCCGAGCTAAAGAGAGAAATGTATGAAACCGGTAAAGCAAGATTGATAAGTCAGGGATATGTCGAAATCGGAATGGATCATTTCGCTCTAAAAAATGACTCTCTTTATTCAGCAATGATCAATCAAAGCCTCCATCGCAACTTCATGGGGTACACAGAATTAAAAACACAAACAATGATTGGGCTTGGTGTTTCGGCGATTAGTGATAGCTGGTATGGCTTTGCCCAAAATATAAAGTCAGTAGAAGAATACCAAGCTTGCATTGAGAATAAGGAATTACCGGTATTCAGAGGTCATATTTTAAATGAAGAAGATCTTATAGTGCGGAAACACATTCTCAATCTAATGTGTACTTTATATACTTCATGGACTTCAGAAGAACTTTTCCTAAAGCAATTTCCTCAAATTATTGATCGTCTTAAAGAAATGGAGGCTGACGGATTGATTCAAATCGGTGATGACTATATTCAGGTTTTGGAGCAAGGCAGGCCATTTGTCAGGAATGTTTGTATGGCTTTTGATCTGAGGCTGCAAAGGGCGATTCCAGATACACAACTGTTTTCAATGACAATATAGAATTTAATTTTCGAGCTATTATAAAACACTGAATTTCGCTGAGAACTTTGAAAGCACCTCATCCCAAAACCCTATAAACCCTTAGTTAGAACGACAGGTTTAAGACCAATAACAGATTTCTTTGGCTGCTGCATTCTTAATGAATATTAGTCCTATAGCAGCTAATAAAATGACGCTGGCAAACATTAAACTTTCTTCATAAGTGTCAAATCCCCAATTTGATCCTGACCAAATTATCATACCCTTAAAAACGATTAAGCCTTCTGTTAAAACGAATCCTACTAAATACAAGTTGAATTGTTTCGCAGTAATTTTAGCAAGCTCAAACACCCTGAGCATCAAAAAGATAGCTAAACTCACTACACCTAGAAAAATCAAATGTAAATAAGCAATTGTCAATTCAATTATTGACGCAGCCGCATTCGCGAAGTAGGGAATTGACCCAATAATTTGCAAGAATAATTTAGCCCCAAGAAAAAGTCCTACAACCAGTATCAATTTCAATTCCAGAGCAGTGAATACAGCCTCAATCCTCTTCCATGATATTTTCAACCAGCTGACGGCATAGAAAAATAGAATAAATTGAATTAGTGCACCTAATAGACTAATAACAAAGACAATGTACATAGGCATTGTCCAGAGAGTAGACAGAAAAAAAGTAAGGACTACACTCATATTCAAGAGCCAAAAGAAGCGTCGATTTCCGTTTCTTGTTGGCGTAATTCCCTTCCTTTCCAAAGCATAAATGAAAAGTCCAACAAGTACCAAGATCATCCACCCGTTGTATTGAAAATGCAAATAAAAATAAATCGCAATACGATACCAATCAGAACTTGAGCCTAAAGTCGCCATAATACCTCCCAAGGCCCATGGCCCAAGACTAGACAGCAGCATGAAATACAAAGAACTTTTGATGTAGGGATAGCAGTACAGTTTCCTTACGCTTGGAGAAATGTGCTTGAAAAAAAAACGCGCATAAACGTATGACGCAAAAAGAAACAGTGTTGAAAACAGAATTGAAAGAAAAGCATAGCCTTGAAATGGAAAGGTAAAAAGCATTCCTAAAATGGTGGAAAGCGTAAAATAGAGTATCAATGAATATCGCTTTCGTAAATCTTCCTTTAAAGGAACAAAAAGCTTTATTAAAATAGCAGTTAAGCTTAGATAAACCCAACCCAGGAGAGCTATGTGTGAATGACCATGAACAATAAATCGATAGTTCATTCCAAGGTCAAAAACATGCAGCGACCTGAGCAAAACACCGAGTGAAGCTGCGATGAAAAAAAAGAGGAGAGCTACTGATATTTGCCTGTCAATCAACATTTTATTTGGGAAACTTCAATCCTCAGAAATTTAAAAGTCTTTCTTTCTACTCTTTCGAAAGATGTTTAATAAGGGTAACACAACCCAGACGGAGAGGGCCGAAAGTGAAATTAACAGTCCGAAATTCGTACCAAAGAATTTTTGGAAAACAGCACCGGTATAACCCAACAATGCCGAAATATCCAATTTCAAGAGTATCAATATTCTAGACAAGTCAATTGGATTAAACATAGTTGCTCCAATGGACAGCGTATCAAGTGGATAATCATCCAAAAGAATCAAAGACATCAAGAATAATCCATCATAAATAACTGCCATAAACAACCACAAAAGTATAGCATAACTAAATCCTTTTATTTTATTCTCATTATACAAGGCAATATTAAATGCTAGAGCGGTGAATATCCACGTGAGAAAAGTACCAGTTACAATCAGCAAGATAAAATCCCAAATCATATCGGATTGGAAAAGTCCATATAAAACAAATGGAATCCCAAGCCCAAGGATCAGACTCATAGAGAGAGACAGAGCAACTCCACTGTATTGCCCAAGGAAAATTGAGGACCTCTTGATAGGCTGTCCTAAGAGCAATTCAGTAAACTCTTTAGAATTGTAATAATACATCACACCAAAAATTGTCCCGATCAGTGGAACGAGGATGATAATAACATTCATCAAAGTGATTACTGCTTTCGATAAATCGTTATTCAAGAACAGCAGGACAAATCCCAGCAAGAAATAAAACAAGAGGTAGACATAACTCCATCTACTTCTCATTAAATCATAAAAGCTATATTTTAATATTTTAAACATTATCGCGAGATAAGAGAACAGCAATAGCACGTTCGAAATTAGACTCTTGCGTCTGCAGCTTAAGTGCTTCAGTATCGCCTTTAAAATAGACTTTGCCCTCAAGTAAGAATACTATCTCATCTGCAATCTCTTCTACGAAGCTCATAATATGAGATGTAATAAGAATGATTTTCCCTTTGGCTTTCTCTTCAGCAATTAGGTCTTTCAAGTGTATCATTGCAATTGGATCTAATCCTGAAGTGGGCTCATCCAAGATTATTATCGGACTATCGAACATTAGAGTTAAAACCAAATTCACTTTCTGCTTAGTTCCTCCAGACAAATTGCTTAATTTTTTGTCTAAAAAGGGCTCTAATTTAAATAGTGAAATAAGCCTTTCATCATCTCCCGGACGACTTCTTAAATCCTTAATCATTGCCACTAACTCTTTAACAGTTAGGTTGGCTGGGAAATTCGCAATTTGCGGCAGGTAATCGATTTCATCCCTGTACTTCCACTTCCCTTTTATAGACTTGTCATCAATGAGTAGTTCCCCGCTATCAGGAATCACCATGCCTAAAATGGATTTAATCAACGTTGTTTTCCCCGATCCATTGGGCCCCAAAATGGCGAAAATACCATTAGAATTTATATCTAAGTCTACTCCTTTAAGCACTTGATTTTTACCAAATCGCTTATGCAATTGTTCTATTCTTATCATTAGAACCGTTTCATTTGTGGGGAAATATCCATTAAATTATCTGGGGTAAAGACGGGTGATACTTTTTCTGAAAAATCTATAATATCAATAAAGAGACTTCGCATTAATATTATTGTTTCCGGAGTTTGATTCACCACATAAGTGAACAACTTAACCGGTCTATGCGGAATATCTCCTATCCCATCTTTATCTAAGTCATATCCTGTATATCCACTCCAATAATTCTGTTGAAATATATTGTCATTTATTTTGCTATTGTAAGCTATATCAAAGGAGTTGTACAAGAAGTTATTCTTCTCGAAAGTATTTGTGTAGCAAGCACCTAAGACTTTAATAGCATACCCATTTCGGACGAAATTGTTATCGGAATATAAGACTCGATTTGAGCCTTCAATATTTATTCCCACCGTATTTTCTTCAAACAAATTGCCTTTTATTTCGGCATCATTAATTTCTTTCAAGAGCAGGCCAAAAGCTGCAGCACCCCAGTTTTTCCTAAAAGTATTATTAATCATTTTAATTCGCTTTGAAAACATCACGGCAACCCCAGCGCCATTATTCTCAAAAGTATTATTAGTATACAAGTCATCGTTTGAGAACATAAAATGCAATCCATAGCGCAGATTATCAGTACTGATATTGTCGTTTATAATGATATCATCAGAGAATTCTAAATAAATACCGTCTCTTACTTTTTGAACAATATTTCGCTCTACCACCACATGTTTTGAATACCACAACTGAATTCCATTTCCAGAATTATATTCATCTTGAGCATCTCCAATCACTTTATTGTGATAGATTTTCCCATAGCTAGATCTCTCAATGTAGATTCCAAAAAACAACTTCTCCAATACGACATTTTGAATCAAAAAGTGTTGACTGCGAACCACTCGAATGGCGGCATGATCGCTGGTATAGCTAGTTCCTACATTGATAATAAACAGGCCATCAATAGTGACATTGTCAGATACTATCCGAATAATTTCACCCTGATCTTCACCATCGATGATCGGGTAATCTTCACCCTTTATCGTCAGTGGTTTATCTACTAAAATATTAAACTCTTTGTAGGTGCCTTTTTTTACCAGAATAGTATCGGAATCGGAGGATGCAGCTATCGCTGATTTGATGGATGTATAATCGCATGATTCGCAAACAGTAATCACTTTTGCAAATCCATTTAGAGAAATAAACATGGCAAGCGCCAGCAGGCAGGTATGTGATTTTAGAGCTTTCAATAGTCCGTTTACCTCTCAATTGTTGAAATGAGCTCTCAATTCTTCCCAGGTGTAAAGGTCTCCTCCTTTATCGGCCAGCACTTTTTCTGCACTTTCTTTGGTTTTAAAAGCAGTTAAGTTGGCACCCATAGGACTTGGTAAATTCTCACTAATTAAGAAAGTCGCTCCTTCAACAGTAATAAACTTCGTGGGCTCTTCATAATAATTTGTGAGCAGCTTGGCTGTAGGAAGATCCTTGTTTTCATTCAAGAAGTTGATCATGCATTCCGCTGCATCAAATTTGAAAACTTTTCCTTTATCCGTTATTAATTCGGAGCCATAAGTCTTATCTACAATTGTCATCTTGCAAAAATGACAGCCATCGTTTCCATAATCTATTGGCTTCGCCTCTTTATTGCATGCAAGCAGTAAAAACGAAGAGAATACAATTAAACTGATTTGAAGTATTATTCTCATTAATTTGTTCTTTTTGATCTATAACCTACATAGAAAGCTAAAAGCGTTAAGCCCATTCCTAAGCCCATGATGTATCCTCCTAAACGAGGATATGAATAGGCATCAAAGTTCAACATCTTTTGATGACCAAACAATGGCGGCTTATAACTCATTGGTGTTCCATCAGGGTTTTGCAATTTCATAATTGCGTGAGGATCTAGATTAGTTCCATAATCAATCATCCAAGCATTAAAATCGTACATGCCCAATATACCCAATATACTCATCAGGATGAGCCATCCTAAAAACCAGTGGTGAGACACTTTCCCAAACAATCCCAATAAACCGATTAATACACCAAGTGCAATCATAGAACCTATTACAATAGGGAAAACCGAAAATTCCCACATGTCATTAGGCTTTGGTAGAGTTTTCATCCCTATGTAGTGATTGAGTCCATCAATGTTCTGAATATCAAACTCATTCATCCCTTGAATGCCGTCAATATAAATGTCCAAACCCAAAGGATCAGGATACTGTGGTGCGCCCAGCATAATATTCCATATTGGGAAATGGAATAACCCAATTAAGAGAAGGGAGCCAATAATCATAAGAATACTCGCCTTTTTCATTACTATAGAATTTAGAAATTCCGCTTTCAATTTTGGACTGCTCGCAGAAACAATGTGGTTGAGCTGGATGAAAGCGTATCAAGAAAAAAAGTTGAATTGCAGGCAGCACATCCTTGTACTGCCTGCATAATCAACAACAACTAATCATCAGTCTCCGAGAGACCATGTCAATTCTATATCAGAGCTCGCTGGAGAAACTCTAACATAACCCTGCATTTCTTGGTGCAATGCACTACAGAAGTCCGTGCAATAAAATGGCCATACTCCAACTTGTTTTGGCTCCCAGATCGATGTTTTGGTCTGTCCAGGCATAACCAACAACTCTGAAGTATTTTGTCCCATCATAGAGAATCCGTGAGGTACATCAAAATCTTGTTCATGGTTGGTAATGTGGAAGTAAACCTTGTCACCAACTTTTACACCTTCAATATTATCTGGTGTGAAGTGACTTCGAATTGTAGACATATAAATATGCACTTCCTTTCCAACCCTTTCAACTCTGGCTTGGTCTGGACTAGTTACGGCATACTTGTGTTTGTTCTCATCTAATCTGTACAGTTTCTTAGATTTTGGAGCAAGTAACTCTGCAGGACATCCAGCTGCATAATGCGGCTCGCCGTGAGTTGGGAAATCATAGATAAGCTCCATTTTCTCTCCTGAGATATCATAAAGCTGGGCAGAATGCTCCATCTCCGGGCCAGTTGGCAAGTAGCGGTCTTTAGTGATTTTATTCAATGCTACTACATATTGCCCAAATGGTTTTCTTGAATTTCCACCAGGAATCATTAAGTGACCAACGGAATAGAAAGTTGGCTTTCTGTCAATGACTTCCCAAGTACCAATCTTCCACTTCACAACTTCAGAAGAAATAAAGAATGTAGTATAGGCATTTCCTTTTCCGTCAAACTCTGTATGCAATGGACCTAATCCTCCACTACTTACTGTACCTGCAAGAACATCTTCGAATTTAAGAATTGGAATACCATAAGCTTCGCCATCAAATTTCTCACCATCAATAGCAGCAATCATTTTGTCAAAAGAGTGAACTGTTAAATCCGCAGATAGCTTTCCAGCGCCAATGATGTATTGTCCAGATGGATCTACATCACAACCGTGAGGAGATTTAGGTGTTGGTAAAAAGTACACTGCTCCAGGAACCTTAAGTGGATCAACTGTAAGCACTTCTTTTTTCATAGTCGTAGTTCCAGTATGAGTTCCTTCGTCATAAATGTTATGAGCGTAATTCGCCGGCATCATGTCACCACCTCCATTGTTTACATATTCCTCAATTTTCTTCCAGTTAACTGCTGCAATGAAGTCTTTATCGTTCTGAGAAGCGGTTACTTCAAGCAAGCTGTGTGCCTCTTCAGTATTGTATGTAGTAAAGAAGAACCATCCGTGTGATTTGCCTCTTCCAGGGTGTGATAAATCATAATTAAAACCTGGCATCAATAACTGGAATTTAATATCCATATGACCGTGCTCTGGCTCAACACTGATGAAAGAAAGAGCGCCTTTAAAATTGCTCTTATATTCACTAATAGGCATATCACGCTGTGGAATCGGAACTGAGAAACGTGTTCCTGCAACAACATATTCTGTGTTTTCGGTAACGAAAGAAGAACTGTGGTTACCTGCACTATTTGGCACCTCAATGATCTCTTCTGTTTCAAAAGTACTTAGGCTAATTCTCGCAATTCTAGGGGTGTTGTTTCCGTTGATGAAAATCCAACGACCATCAAGTTCTCCGTTAGTTTGAGAGATGTCAGGATGGTGAGCATCATCCCAAGGAATAAAACCATGAGAAGTCTCTAACATCGGCTTAGTCTCTTCAGAATATCCATAACCAGAAGTTGGAAATTGAGAAAAAACTGGAATCTCTTTAAACATTCTACCTGATGGCAAGCCATAAACTGTGAGGTTTCCACTATATCCTCCTGAGAGGAAAGCATAAAACTCATCTTGTTCACCTGGTGCAACATATACTTTTTCTGCTGCACTCGAGTTTAATGCTCCGCTCGCTCTACCTTTACCATTATTATTACCACAGCTGGTAAGGAGCATTATCGCACCAACTATTGACAATAGTTGAAATTTATAATTATTCATTCTTTCTATGATTTAGTCGTTTATCGATTGATATTAATTCTCAGTAGGTAGTATCACTTTGTCAACTACATGGACTATTCCATTACCGGCCTTAACACTGCCAAGTATTTTTGCGCCACCTACGAAAACGTCATCACCTTGAACCTCAACAATTGCATTGGTATCATCCGCTTGGCCTATTTTTTTGAATTTTTTTAAAAACTCTTTATCGTAATTACCAGCAGTAACATGATGCTTCAAAATCGTAGCAAGCTTCTCCTTGTTTTCTGGTTTTAATAATTCCTCAACCGTTCCTGCAGGCAATGCTTCAAATGCAGCATTGGTCGGAGCAAAAACCATTAATGGACCGGCGTTAACTAATGCATTCTCCAAGCCTGCTGCTTGCACTGCTGCGACCAAGGTGGTGTGATCTGGTGAACCAATTGCTATTTGAAGAACATTTGGAGTAGAGCTTTCGTCTTCGATAAAGGCTTGACCTTTTTGACTTTCAGGAACGTCTTGAGCAGCGGCTGGTACAGAAGTTGATTCTTGCTCTGCTCCCGATGAACAGCTGCTTAACACAAAAACAAAAATTAATACTGGTAATACATTTAATAAATGCAAGGTTCTCATAACAATTCTATTTTAAGGTTCGGAAATATTCTAATATATCACGGGCTTGATCTTCTGTCAGGTTCTGGTTAGCCATTGCCGCTCCATTAAATTCAACCAACAAGTCCTTAGCACACTGATCCTCTTCCGTCATAAGCTTTGGATCGAGTATCATATTCATTACCCATTCCGGACTTCTTCGCTCCAAAATCCCAGTTGGGTTTGGACCGATAAAACGCTTATCTGTTTTATGGCAAGCGGTACAATTGGTCTTAAAGAGTTCAGCGCCTCTGGCTGCCATTGCATCATCAATAGTTGGACTCAGTTCTATGTTTTTTACACTTCCTACCCCCTTGTTGTCCAGAGTAATTCGTTCTGACGCCGCCACAGCATCTTCTTTAGGCGTCTCTGCAGTTGGCTTGGTCGTAAAAGTACTTTCCTTCTTTTCTCCTCCTCCGCAACTCACTAAGAGTCCCATTGCAGAGAATAGTGCGATGTTGATAATTCTAGTCATGGTTTTTGTTGTTTTCTAATGCCATTCTTATTTGACAATTCAAAATTAAGGGTGCAAACATGAAGAAAAGATGATTAATATCATATTAAAGACCTTTTTATCTTTTTTTATTCTTGGAAATTCTTATATCCTATGTAAACAATTGCCGCTTAATCTTCTAGTTTCAATAAAATCCGTCCCACGCTAAAAAGTATTGTGCTAGAAGGTGATTTCCAAAAGACGCCTGATTATTGGAATACATCTTTCAATATTTAAGTTAAATTCAGTTTTTTTTTGTGAAGTTCTTATTCAAAAACCACTATTGTCTCGTACGAAGTGCTTTAATTTGGATTCGAAACAGAGATTTGTAATCATATTTTTTTAGTACTCGAGACAACCCTCGAGCAAGAGTACATTCAACTCTTCTTAAAATACAACACTAAATAGCTGTATTAAATGTTAAATATTATTTAAATCAAAATGCTTTCTCACGCCTCTCAATACGCCATTCGAGCAATTCTATATTTGGCGCAAAACAGCAGTTCAGAAGATAAACTAAGCGCTGTAACTATTGCAAATGAACTTGAAGCTCCAAAGCCATTTTTAGCAAAACTGTTAAGACAACTGGCCAGCAATAATCTGGTAACTTCTACAAAAGGTCCGTATGGGGGATTTCATCTCTCTGAACAGGACAAACAAAAGCGACTTTGGGATGTAGTTGTTTGCATAGACGGCGGTCATAAGTTCTCAGAATGCTTCATCGGACTGCCACAATGCAGCGGTAAAAACCCATGCCCCTTTCACAATATTGTCGTTCCCTTCAGGGAAAGATTGGCAAGCAGCTTTAAACAAAAGAATATCCAAGAGTTGATCGAAACAATGGAAATTGACAAAACATTGATTTCGTTGAAGGGGCTGGACATTTAATCGTCTTATTAAACCAGTGAACAACCGCTAACCCATCATACAAATTCACCTCATCAATTCAAGGGCGACGAACATTTAGTTTCCATACTAGATTTCGATGTCGCAGAAATTTGAGCAGGAAAAAAAGAATCAAATTCTACTTTGATAAGTATACAAGTCAAAATACCTTCCCTTTTTTGCGATCAAATCATTGTGATTTCCTTGTTCCATAATTCTTCCTTCCTCAATAACCAAAATTTGATCAGCCTGTTGAATGGTGCTCAATCGATGAGCAATTACAAAGGTTGTTCTGTTTTGCATGAGTGTACTTAAACTTTTTTGAATGAATGACTCGCTCTCATTGTCTAAATTAGAGGTAGCCTCATCTAAAATAATAATCTTAGGATCCGCTAGCAAGGCGCGGGCTATTGAAATTCTTTGTTTCTGACCACCAGACAATTTCACACCCCTTTCACCAATAATTGTATTTAAACCCTCCTCAAAAACATCTGTAAATTCATTTACATAAGCTCCCTTCACGGCATTGTTCAATTCTTCTTCACTAGCATCAGGTCGTGGGAACAGAATGTTTTCTCTTATAGTTCCATCATATAAAAAGTCATCTTGTAAAACGACACCTAAATTTTTTCTATAACTGCTTAAACTAACCTTCTCCAGATTGATACCATCTATGGTTATTGCTCCACTTGAAGGTGTTAAAAAGGTAGCCGCTAAACCTGCAATTGTTGATTTACCTGAACCCGAAGACCCCACTAATGCAGTGACACTCCCGGGTGCAGCCTCAAAAGAAATATCATGTAAGACTTCCTTACTTTTTTCATAGCTGAATGAAACATTCTTGAATAGAATATTCCCGCTGATTTCTTCTAATAGAACGGTTCTATTTTCTGAACTGTTCTCTTCCTCCATTTCCATGAGCTCTTGCGTCCGATCCAATCCGGCCATGGCTTCCGTCAGTTGACTACCAATATTACTCATTTGTACAATTGGAGCAATCATAAATCCCAAGAACAAAGTGAATGAGACAAACTCCCCAAAAGTCATTGTTCCTTCCATCATGAAATAGCCTCCAATACCCATTATTCCCGCTGATGCCAATCCTAAGAGGAAGGTAGATGAGCTTGTAATCAAAGCGGTTGAAGTCAAACTTTTTTTAACGTTCAGATACAGTTTATTCGCACCCCTTTTAAATGATTCGCTTTCTTGTGCTTCTGCATTAAAACCTTTGATTACCCTCACACCATTTAAGGTTTCGGTCAGCCGTCCTGTTACTTCAGCATTTATCACTCCTCTCTCCTTAAAAATAGGACGAATGTATCCAAAAGCCTTCATGGCTATAAAGGCAAATATTACCACAGGAACCAACACAAAAAGCGTCATCAATGCATTAATTTTTATTAAAATCACCAATGCAACAATTGCTGTTATCGACCCTCCAATCAACTGCACAAGTCCTGTACCCACCAGGTTTCGAACCCCTTCAACGTCAGTCATCACTCGTGAAACTAATGCCCCGGATTTATTATTATCAAAAAAACTAATAGGCAATGAGAGCAATTTCTCCTGTACTTGCGTTCTAAGTTCAAAAATGAGATGCTGCGCTTCAACACTTAATAATCGCGTTAATGCAAATGAGGTGACAGCTTGCGCCAATATGGCGGAACAAACAATAGTTATAATAAACCAAAGTGAATCCAAATCTTTGGATGGAACTGCGTCATCCAATAAGGTTTTACTCGCATATGGGAGTACCAAACCGGCTAAACTTCTCACGACTATCAATACAAGACCGACTAAAAGAATTTTTTTTCTTGGCCAAATGAATTCTTTAAATGCCCACGCATATGAAACTTTTTTCTTGCTCATAATCCACCTAGTTCGAATATCGAGCCAAAAAAAATAACGGATCACTTTGACATGAAATTTACTAATCTGAAAAATGCTCATCGTTTACATGCTGTTAAAACCCCATCAGCCTAGAGATAGGACATAAATCTAATTGTGCTTGTCTGGAAATAAAGTACATTGTGAGGCTTCATCATAAGCTAGCCTCAGTGCTACTTTTCTTTTTTTTAATGCAGAGCGAAAAAAGATTTAGCAGACCTTTAGCGCAAACCATAAAGCATACAGTGCTGGAATTATAAAACACCGATGATAAAATTCTTGAGATCTATCAGACAGCGAATGATAAAAGAAAACAGGGTTTCGAAGTATGTGCTTTACGCCATCGGCGAAATAGTCTTGGTGGTGATTGGGATAATGATTGCCCTTCAGATCAATAATGGGAATGTGGAACGCACGGAACGAAATGTGGAAAAGGAATACATCGCTTCGATGATAGCGGATTTGGAAGTGGATACCACACGATACGCGACCTTAATCGATCGCTTCCTACTAAAGGAGGCACGTATCGACACCATCCTGAAGTCATTCCACCTGCTGCAACAGCGATACGACCACTCCTTGTACAACAACCTGCCCGAGGTCATTCATTACGGCGACTTCATCTACACCGATAAGACCATGAAACAGCTGATGAGTGCAGGAGGAATGCGACTGATACGCGACAAAGAGGTCGTGAGTGCCATCATCGATTATGACTCTTCCGTGAGGCGCTTGACCGAGTCACTTATGCCAGATCTGGAGTTCTACTATCAGCACTCGAACGAGATGTGGTTCGAAGTGATGGATATTGCCGCCTTTGAAGCGGACACAGCCCTATTGACCATCACCCAAATGGAAAGTGGCAGCAAGACCTACCTGCTCCGCAGCGATAAGGAGACCCTTGGAAAGTGGAACAACGTCATACGCAACTTCCACGGAGACCTAGTCATGATTCGCGAAATGGAAGAAGCATTGAAGGCCAAGGCCACACGGCTCATCGAATTGCTTATACAGAAATATGACCTGAAACCGAACGCATAACCCAAATGATCAAATTCTTCAGACATATCCGCCAACGGATGATAAAAGAAAACCGAGTTTCGAAATATCTGATCTACGCCATCGGCGAGATTGTGCTAGTGGTGATTGGGATACTAATCGCACTTCAAATCAACAATTGGAACGAGCAGCGAAAACTCCAAAGCAAGGTGACAAGTATTTATACGATTGTGCAAAGTGACCTTCAATCTGATTTAAAAGCCATCGATGAAGTGCTTGCTAAAATGTTGCCCAGGTACGATGTTTTAAATAAGATTATTGAAGGAGATATGACCCGTGAAGATTATCGGAATTGCGAAAAATGTGCATTTGTTCTATTCGGATTTCCGGATATAACTTTGAAGTCACGTGGCTTGACTTTATTGGAAGATAACAGCACAATATTCGATTCACAGAACGATAGTCTGTTTATAAGTATCAGCGAATTTTATTCCTATTTTAATACGGAAATTGCTGTGGACATGGGAGAGATCCTAATAGATCATTCGGACAATCTGATTTTCTTTAAAAACAACAAAACCTGGTTTTCGGATTATGTACGGAAAATCAAGAATGAGGATTTTATTGAGTATGCGCTTAGCTCGCCCGATTATTTGAATCGGCTGACTATCTGGAAAACATTATATTTTGATGGGTATCTAGGTCATTTAAAGGAATACAAAGTGCGTGCTTTGAGTTTGATTGAAGATTTGGATGAAAAAACAAGGCAAAAGAACCATTGAAATGTCCTTGGCTCATAATCCGTTTAGTGTGCAATCAATAATCTACAACAAACTAAGCAATGATTAAATTCTTCCGTCATATCCGCCAACGAATGATAAAGGAAAACCGTGTTTCCAAGTACCTGCTTTACGCCATAGGAGAGATTGTATTGGTGGTGATTGGGATCTTGATTGCATTGCAGGTCAACGACTGGAGCGACCAAAGGAAAAACGTAGCCTTCGAGCAGGACATCCTTTTGCTTATTGACAAGAATCTGCAGAAGGACGCCGAGCTGCTAAGATCCGAGATGGTGAGAACCGCCTTGGCCCTCACATTGACGGACCGATTGCTGGAGCAAGTAGCACAAGAGCAATTCAACGACAGCTTGAACATATGGATGGGCAAGATCATCTCGTTCGAGCGGTTCAAATCCCAGTCCAGCGCGTTTGAAGTCCTCAAGGCGAAAGGAATAGGCTATGTCAATGACAAAGAATTGCAGCTGGCGTTGATCACCTATTACGATGAGGTGTTGTTCCTGCTCTACGAGAGCCTAAACGATGTACTCCAGTCGTTCAATGCGGATTGGATACCGATGATCAAAGCCGATTTCACCGACTTCAAAATGAGGGAGTATTGTGTGCCAAGCGACCAACAGGCATTTTTGCAAAAACCGACCTCGATTGTCCTCTTCAAACTGTACAAGGACAATAGAGCAGGACAGCTCCGCAGAATGAACACTGCATTGGAGAACATCGAACACATCAGAACATTGATAAAGAAGAGTCTCGTATGATCAAATTCTTCAGGCGTATTAGACAACCCGAAATCCCTTCCCCTACCCTAAAGGGTGGGATTTCTGATGTCCAAATGAAAATAGAATTTATTTATTCAAACTATGTACTGGCTCCCTTTAGGGCTGGGATGAGCATGGACTAAGTGAAATTATCATGATCAAATTCTTCAGACATATACGCCAACGCATGATAAAAGAAAACAGAGTATCGAAATACTTGCTATACGCAATTGGCGAGATTGTACTCGTAGTCATTGGGATATTGATTGCCTTGCAATTGAACAACTGGAATACAGAACGAAAAGCAGGCCTTCAAGAAATCGGTTTATTGAAGGAAATGAGACAGAACCTTGAAGCTGACCTGAGCGATTGCCGTTACAACGTACAGAGGAACCAGCAACTACTCAACGGGAATTCAGCTGTATTGCGCCATCTTGAGGAACGAACACCCTTCCACGATTCACTAGGCACACACTATGGAAATGTTTGGGGCAGCACCCTCCAGGCCATGAATAGTTCGGCATACAATAATCTCAATTCCATTGGATTTGATATTATCCATAATGATAGTTTGAGGAGAAGCATCACCGTATTATACTCCGAGCGCTACCCTTACATCAAAACTTTGGAGATCGAATTCGACAACAAGGTCCAACTGCACGAAGTGCTCCCACAGGTGAACGCTAAGGTTATATTTGATACCAAGTTGGAATTTGGATACCCAGTAGATGCCGAAAGCCTGATGGATGATATTCCGTTCAAAGGACTACTGCGAACGAATGGTTTCGTCCGTTCATTCATGTTGGTTCGGTATCAGGAACTCGAACAAGAACTCATGGCACTCATAGCCCAGATTGATGATGAGTTGGAAAATAGAAAATCATGATCAAATTCTTCAGACATATCAGACTACGCTTGATAACGAAAGCTTCCTCAGACAAAGTCCGCCAACGAATGATTAAAGAAAACCGCTGCTTCCGCTACTTCCTGTATGCCATTGGCGAGATCACACTTGTGGTCATTGGGATATTGATTGCCCTTCAGGTGAGCGATTGGAATGAACAGCGCAAATACCTAAAACAAGAAGTCAAGATTCTTAATCAGCTTAATGCCGACCTCAAAGCCAACGAGATTGAAATAGACGGTTTGAACGATATACAAAAAACACGAATGTGGATGTGTGATTCTATATTGGTTTACCTGAATGATAAGCGTCCATTTGACGACAGCCTAAAGAGGTATTTCGAGAAAATCAATACGGATGGTCTTTTTAATTGTTCAAATACCACTTACAAGTATATCCAAAGTCAGGGTGTGAATTTCTTGAGCAATGATACGCTGCGCGGAAAGGTTACTCGGATGTATGAGCGAGATTTCCAGAATGTTTTTACCCGAGAAGAAATGACTTGGCGAATTATACATGAGAGCCTTCGCCCTGCTTACGATAGATTGTTCAAATCAACATTGGCCGTCTATCAAGCAGAAGATTATTACCTGGTGAATACACCGAAAGACATGGGAATTCTCTACAAAGATGAAGCATTTAAAAACGCTGTAGTCCGCTTAAGAGCTGCCGTAGTGGTTCGCGTGCGCTATATTTCTGAAACCCTGATTGACCTAAATCAACTGATTGAAGAGATTAATGTAGAGACCAAACGCCTATCTGAATAAAATCAAATGATCAAATTCTTCAGACATATTAGACAACGCATGATAAAAGAAAACAGGGTTTCGAAATACCTGCTATACGCCATAGGCGAAATAGTGCTGGTGGTCATTGGGATATTAATTGCCTTGAGCATTAACAATTGGAACCAAGAACGGGTCAATCGGGCGAAGAGCAATGAGTTATTGGTAGGAATTGTCAAAGACCTTGGTCAAGATGTAACGGTGCTCGACAGGTCGATTGGATATTATGACTCAAGACTGGCATTTTTAAAACGTCAATTGAGCAAATCAGATTTCTCAAACACGGCTACTGACACATTGTTCGCGATATTCGATGCTAGCGCAATTCTATTCAATATAACAGATCAGAGTTATGAGAAGGCCAAGAATCTGGGAATCTCGCGGCTAAGCTCGAATGATTCGTTGTCACTAAAGGTCGATAATTATTACACCGAGACCTTAGGCTTCACAGAGCTGTTGTACAAGTTCCAGTATGATGAATTTAAAAAGTTAAATGACTTTTGGATGAAGGATCAAGAAGGGCTGGAGTTCCAGCACAATACCTCATTTCCATTATTGCAGGATTCATTGGAAAGAAGAAGTAATGCAATAGCAGGTGTAACTAGCCCTCGGGGAAGAAATCATATCAGCTCAGAATATTTTTTACTCGAGAATTTGCTAAGATTTCAAAAGGAAACCCGAAAAATAGCAGAAGGATTGCGCAGGGACATTCAGGAATACTTAGAACAATAAAAGTGAGGGTGCCATGATCAAATTCTTCAGACAGATACTGCAATCATGCGGAAAAAGACTTCATTTGCTCATAGAAGAAACAAGGTGGACTCCGCATCATTTAATTGAGAATGAAGATCTTCTTGGATTTATCAAAGCTTCTAAGTAAATCTCCATTTCTAAAATTCAAAGACACTTCAGAGGAGTATTGAGAAAATCTATAATGAAGGAAGCGTCGTTTAATCAATAAAAAAGGGTTTCAGAGATAACTCTAAAACCCTTTTTCATGTTGTCCTTGATAAGACACGAAATGTTCAAATTCAACGAGTGAAAGATTTTTTCCGATACTCTATTGAATTAATATTTGGTACATAAAGATAAAAAGACGTTGGCCTCTTGAACGGTTTAATCTCAACCCAATTTCCCTTGCTATCCTTTTCCAAATATCTGAAATATTCGTAATCCATCTCCTTAATACTTGAAAGATAGAACTCATTGTCAATAAAAATTTCATCCTTAAAATCTTCTGACGTTGAAAAAGCTAAGTAATTTCTAAAAACCAAGGGAGAATCACTCTTGCTGAAGTTCTGCGTATAGATTTTAGTCATTTTTTTTTTACTACGGCGCTTTAAAACTTCAATGGATTTTGAGTCTTCATTCAGCTCTAAGTACTCTACAGGGAACAAGTAAAACTGTGATCTGAATGAATTTGAATTTGGGGGAATAAACGTAATTCTTTCTAGCTTAACTGTAGTCGCAGTGCTTACCGCAGCCCCTTCACTCACTTGATATCCTGCTTTAACTAAAGGCCCGCTGTAGAAGTAGCTGCCATAATATGATAATGAACTGCTAACTTCTCCATCAACCCAATAATCAAGTTTACTTGAATTATCGATATATGACGATTTTTTCCAATCCAAATATATCGGACTATCCAATTTATTATAGACTGCAAATGACATGATACCTTGTTTTTGCCAAAAATAATATGTGATTCTTATTGTGTCACTTTCAAAAACAAATAATTCATTAACAAGATCAGTATTAGTGGATTTGATGTCATAAACCTGAATGTATGATTTTTGACAAGCTCCTAAAGCAAACAAAAAAATTACACCTAATATCAAATTTTTCATAGTTGTCATGTCAAAAAGTGGCCAATTTCTCACTTAAGGTAAATGTATCACCCAAGATAAAAAAACAAACCCTCACTAATCTTTTGACTAGCAAGGGTTTCTGTAAATAATGAGTAGCGGGGACTGGACTCGAACCAGTGACCTTCGGGTTATGAGCCCGACGAGCTACCAACTGCTCCACCCCGCAATATATCGTTGGTACCGGTAAAAACCGGGGAATAATGTCTAATCTTGTACTAATTCGAACACGACTTTTCGTAATTCGGACTGCGAATGTACTACTATTTCGTTTCTTTGCAAAAAAGAAAATAATTGTCACACCATTCAGGATTCGTAAATATCATCGGAAAGCCCAACGTTGGAAAATCAACCTTGATGAATCGCCTTGTAGGAGAGCGACTCAGTATAATAACGTCTAAGGCACAAACCACCCGGCACCGTATTATGGGAATTGTTAATTCTGAAGATTTTCAGATTGTCTATTCCGATACCCCGGGAATTCTTGACCCCAAGTACAAAATGCAAGAGGGAATGATGCATTTTGTGAACTCTGCTCTAGCGGATGCCGATATCTTACTCTTCGTGAGCGATATGGAATGGCCGAAAGAAGAGCACATAAGCATCGTCGATAAAATCAAGAATAAAGGCATACCAATCATACTGGTGATTAACAAAATTGATCTTACCGATCAGGCTGGGGTTGAAGTATTGGTGGACAAATGGAAAGTGCTACTCCCAGAAGCCATAATTCTGCCTTTAGCAGCACTTCATGGATTTGGAACGGATACGCTATTGGAACATATCATCCGGAATTTACCCGAGAGCCCTCCTTTTTTCTCCAAAGAAGAGCTGACCGATAAACCCATGAGGTTCTTTATCTCTGAAATTATTCGTGAAAAGATTCTTTTGCAATACAAAAAAGAAATTCCATACAGCTGTGAAGTAATTGTGCAATCGTACAAAGACGAAGAAAACATCGTTAAAATTCAAGCCGACATTGTAGTTTCTAGAGATACTCAAAAGGGTATTATCATCGGGCACAACGGTCAAAAACTGAAGCATGTTGGTATTGATGCCCGAAAAGACATTGAAACATTTATCCAGAAGAAAGTCTATTTAGAGCTTTATGTCAAAGTAGACAAAGACTGGAGAGACAGTGAACAAAAATTAAAGGGTTACGGCTACCTCTAGTGCCATGATAATTTTTCCACCGGCAAAAATAAATATTGGACTCCAAGTTACGGGTAAGAGGTCTGACGGATATCATTCTATAGAAAGTGTTTTCTATCCTATTCCACTCACAGATGTTCTAGAATTGCTTCCGAACGAAAAGTCTGGATTAGCGTTTGAAACTTTTGGATTGACAATTCCTGCTGACGGGCAAGAAAACCTCTGCCAAAAAGCATACAGGTTATTGGATCAGCGTCATGGTCTCCCCGGGATGAAAGCCTCGTTGCTTAAAAATATTCCGACTGGGGCTGGACTGGGCGGAGGTTCTTCTGACGCCAGTGCAATGATTAATCTAATTGATGCAATTGCAAATCTCCAGCTGAATTATAATCAGAAGAAAGAAATCGCCGCTGAATTGGGAAGTGATTGCCCATACTTCATCCAACCACAAGCTGCCTTTGTGCGTGGAAGAGGTGAAATAATCAATGCTCATCCGCTCAGCTTGAACGGGAAGTATCTTGTGCTTGTCCATCCAAACATTCATGTTCCAACGGCTGATGCTTACAGAAGAATTAAACCCAAAGCCGCTTCCTTTGACCTACAAAAACTAGAGAAACTAGATATTCGAGAATGGAAAGATGTCGTTTTCAATGATTTCGAAGCTGGAATATTTGACTTACATCCTGTCTTGAATGAAATCAAAGAATCGATGTATCAATTGGGGGCAACTTATGCCTCAATGAGCGGATCTGGCTCATCCATTTATGGGATCTTCGATATTCCTCCAGTAAATCTAGAATGCTTTAATGACTATTTCTGTTGGAGCGGAACACTCCAATAATCATTTAGGAGCCTTTCGGTAAAGGTAAATTCCCACTAATAAAAAGATGGTATTTGGAATCCAAACGGCTACGATAGGCGGCACGCCTGCGTTAGTGGCAGAAACGGACGAAAGCTTCATCGCAAAAATATAGATGAATCCTATTAGCACCCCGGCTGCCATATGCAAACCCGTTCCTCCCCTACTTTTTCTTGATGAAATGGCGACGCCGATTAACGTCAATATAAATATCGCGAAGGCATTGGAGGTCCGTGAATACTTTTCAATCAGTAAAAAAACCACTTGATCACTGCCTTTCAACTTCTCTTGTTCGATATACTCGTTCAACTCTCGATCACCTAAAGCCGCTGCAACTTCTAAGCGCTGTCCAAAGTCTGAAATCTTCAAATTAATTGTAGTGTCTATCCGATTAAATCGTGAGATTCTCTCTTTGCCATCTGCCGCGATGTTCCTGACCTGAACATTGATGATTTCCCATTTGTCTTCTTCTGGAAAATAGGTGGCTTTAGAGGCAATCAGCTTTTTTCTAAGTTGTCTGTTCTCATCCCAGTGCTCAATTGAAAACTTGTATCCGACATTTTTACTTGCAGTAATACTCTGAAAATAAGCTATGACTCCCGGCTCTATCTCCCTATGAAGGTTCTCTTCAGTAATTCTAAAACTGGAATAGATGTACTTCTCCTCGAAGGATAATCTTACTTCATTGGCGCGAGGCAAAATGCTGTGAGAAATGATCAAACTGAAAATTACGAGTACTCCTGCAGCCACAAAATATGGCAAAAGCATTCTACGATAACTCACGCCACTGCTGAGAATGGCTACAATTTCTGATTTTTGAGCCATCCCGCTGGTGACCAGAATAACCGTCAGAAACACTAAAATTGAGCTCAATAAATTCCCAAGAAAAAACGTGAAGTTCAAGTAATAATCAAGCAGAATCTCCTTCATCGGAGCTTGATTGGTGATTAAATCATCGATTTTTTCACTCACATCAAAAACTATAGCAATCACAATAAATGCGATTATCATATAGAAGAAAGTCCCTAGGAACTTCTTAATGATGTAAAAATCGAGTTTGCCCATTCAATTATAATCTATCGGCTAATTTTAGCACCATCTTGTCTTTCCATTCTTTGAAGCTTCCATCAATAATCTTTGCTCTGGCCTCTCCAACTAACCACAAATAGAAGGACAAATTGTGGGCAGTCGCAATCTGCAATCCCAACAATTCATTTGCTGCAAACAGGTGACGTAAATATGCTTTTGAATAATACTGATCAACATAAGAAGTTCCATTGGGATCTATCTCACTAAAATCGTTTTCCCACTTTTTATTCTTGATATTGATCACCCCTTCAGATGTAAATAACTGTCCATTTCTTGCATTACGCGTTGGCATCACACAGTCAAACATATCTACACCTAAAGCGATGCATTCCAAAATATTCGATGGAGTTCCGACTCCCATGAGGTATCTCGGCTTATCTTCTGGAAGGATGCTGCACACTAAATCAGTCATCTCGTACATTTCATCGTGTGGCTCTCCAACCGAAAGCCCACCAATCGCATTGCCATCAGCACCTTGTTCAGCTATGAATTCAGCTGATCTGGTGCGAAGATCTCGGTAAACACTACCTTGAACAATCGGAAATAAGGTCTGCTTGTAATCGTAATGTTCTTGCGTTTCTGACAATCTACTGATACAACGTTTTAACCAGCGGTGAGTCATTTCCATGCTATCCTGAGCATAGCTATAATCACAGGGATAAGGTGTACACTCATCAAAAGCCATGATAATATCAGCTCCAATACACCGCTGTATGTCCATCACATGCTCTGGAGTAAAGAAATGTCTTGAACCATCTATATGAGACCTAAAATGAACACCTTCTTCTTCAATCTTTCTATTTGCGCTTAGGGAATACACCTGATATCCACCACTATCAGTGAGAATTGGTCTATCCCAATGGTTAAATTTATGGAGACCACCTGCCTCTTTCAAGATATCAAGTCCTGGACGTAAATAAAGGTGATAGGTGTTTCCTAGAATTATTTGAGCCTTTACATCAGTCTTTAAATCTTGCTGGGTGATGGCTTTTACCGTCCCAGCAGTGCCTACAGGCATGAAGATCGGAGTTTGAATCTTACCATGATCAGTCACTAACTCCCCTGCTCTCGCTTTAGAAAGACTGTCTTTGTGTTGTAATTCGAATTTCATTAGTGCCCAAAGTTAAGTATTGGCTTCGTTGAATGTTCAGTAATTTCGCACAGATTATGCTGAATGATTTTTTAGCTAAACTTGCCCTATGCTTGGAACACTAATAAATGCAGCTACTGTGAGCGCAGGAAGCCTACTTGGAATGGCTTTGGGGAGCAAGCTCCCAGAAAAGATTACGGGCATAATATTTCAAGCGCTTGGACTCTTCACCTTGTTTATTGGATTTAAAATGTCTTTTGAAACCAATAACCCACTCATTCTCGTTCTTTCGCTAATCCTTGGTTCGGCTTTGGGTGAATGGATGGCAATTGAATCTAGACTGGAAAAGCTTGTTGCCAGTTTCAATGCAAAGTCAAAAAATAAAGACCATAAATTCAGCGAAGGATTTATAACTGCCTTCATGATTTTTTGCATTGGCTCTATGACTATCATTGGTTGTATAGAAGAAGGACTGAGCGGCAAGAGAGAATTAATCATCACAAAATCAATCATGGATTTCTTCTCGAGCACTGCCTTGGCCTCGACCTTTGGAAAAGGAGTTCTGTTCTCAGTTATTCCACTTGTTATATACCAAGGCGGACTCACTTTAGGAGCAGAATACCTTAATGGGGTCTTTTCAAGTGCAATGCAAGTAGAGTTAATTGCGGTTGGAGGTTTGATGCTCGTAGGATTAGGCATTACCATTCTAAACTTGAAGAAGATAAGAGTTATCAATATGATTCCTGCGTTGTTTATCGCTCCGCTGATGACTTACCTCGCTGAATTCTTAAAGGTGTATTCGCTCTAAAACCAGAGCCAGAACTGACAATACGTCACTAATAATCACTCGAGACTGCCTTTTTGTCGCTACAAAATGAAATTGTTGCAGACAAAGGTCAAAATTTTGCAATGGCACATAAATTGAAAGGGGTTATAACGATTAATTAACTTAAAAATATCGTTATGACACTCGTAAAACACCGTCCAAACAAATCCTCATTATTCAACACATTCTTTGATGAATTCGCTTCTCGCGAAGGATTTTTTCCAGCAGGAATCAATCTAACCGACAAGGGTTTTCGTCCAGCTGTAAATATCAGCAATCACGAAAAATCATTCGGTTTAGAATTTGCTGCTCCTGGATTTGAGAAATCAGATTTCAGCATTAGCACTCAAGATGGCTTGCTCATCGTGAAGGCTAAAAAAGAATTCGACAAAGAGATTAAAAAAGAGAATTATACCCGTCGAGAATTTTCATTCAACAGCTTTGAGAGATCATTTAGTATCCCTGAAAATGTAGACACTGAAAGCATCTCAGCGAAGTATAACAGCGGAATTCTGCACATCGAATTACCGAAAATGGAAAAGGCAGCGATTGAAAGTGGAAGACAGATTGAAATCGCCTAATCCGACTTGAGGTTTAAAATGCAGATCAGAAATGGTCTGCATTTTTTTTGACTTAGAGTTTGGTCATGTGCTTGCAATCATTCCTCCGTAACTCTAAAATAATCCATGTAGGTTAGGCCCTTGCTGACATAATTGGGATCATGTGTTTTGACCACTCCAGACGATGGATACAGTTTCCCAGTATTGTGATAGTGAAAGGCATCCCGATATCTCTTTTTCTTCAGCAAGTGCCCATACTCCTTTTTAATCCATCGGGCACCCAATTTCAAGCTCCCTTCATCTCGAATATCACGGATATTTACGCCAAGTCCCAGGCACTTGTACCCCATCAATTGGAATGGACCCCAGGAGGTTGCTAGGTTTCGAATCGCCTCATCACTTGCCCCCTGCACGTCAGCCGGAGTAAGATCTTCGAACTTCGCACGCTTTCCTTCTTGCAGCTGAATCAACTTTTTATAAATATGCTTCTCGAATCTTGAGCCCGCTGGTTTAGTGCCCGAAGTCTCCAGTACAATTAGCGCCATCAAGTACTCATAAGAGAGATTTAATTCAGCAGCTATCTCCCTCACCTCTTTGCTGTAGTTGTGTTCTGCCCGCTGAAGCTTACCTAGCGGAATGTGTCCGACTTCATTATCAAGAAAATAGGAATTCAAGTAAAAAACAGCCGGTATCCCCAATGCAAAGGCAATGAAAAAGGCCAGGATAATTCTTTTCTTACTCTTTCTTTTTGATTTACCCATTCAATGTGAAAATATCAAATCGTATGAAATGAATCGTAGTTTTGTGTTAAAGCAGCAATTTAAACCATGCCAGCCAATAAATACGCATTGCTCCGTTACAGGATCATAGATAGATGCCTCACCAATAAGGGACATCAGTATCCCGACAAGGATTATTTAAGAAGAACGTGTGAAGAAGCACTTTATGGTAGTGATGGCGAGCATATTTCTGAATCAACCATTGAGAAAGACCTTTGGGCGATGAGAAATGAATCCGAGCTGGGTTATTACGCTCCAATCAAATACAGCAAAGAATACAAGGGTTATTTTTATGAGGAAGAGGGCTATAGCATCAATGAACTCTCCCTAAATGATGAAGACATTGAAGCAATTCGATTTGCAGCAACCACCTTGTATCAATTCAGACAAGTCCCCATCTTTCGGCAATACCAGCATGCAATTGAGAAAATTATCGACCGCATGAACATCTCTCCGGACATGGAGGATAGTGACCTAAGTAAATACGTCCAATTCGAGCAAGTGAACTCAACAGATGGCACGGAGCATTTGTCATCGCTTTTAGAAAGTATTAAAAATCAGCATCAAGTTGTTCTCAATTATAGAAAATTCAACAATGACAAGACCAACAAATATCATGTTGATCCTTATCTACTAAAAGAATACCGGAACAGGTGGTACCTCATTGCTTTTGTTCCAGAGAAGGATGAAATCAGGACTTTCGGCCTCGATCGAATTATTAAGGTCACAATTTCAGAACGTCGTTTTGAAGTAAAAAAAGACTTTGATCCCGACTATTTCTTCAAGCACAGCATAGGAATCACTCGAGCCGCCACAGAACCAACTGAAATCCTGCTTCGCTTCAAAGCAGGTGAAGCAGACTATTTGAAGTCCTTACCATTACACGGATCTCAGGAAGTCATTTCTGAGAATGAAAATGAAATTCTAATTCGAATATTCGTGCTTGAAACGTATGAACTGTACAGCCTCCTATTGGGTTATGGTGATCGGGTTGAAGTCCTATCCCCAAAAAAAACTCGCGATCATTTTAGAGGGATTTTAGAAATGGCTTTCAATGCATATTCCAGACCGTAAATCCATTACGTTCTCCTCTCATTTTCTAGCATAGTTTGACATTCGTTCCAAAAGAATTCTATTCAATTAAGTCAATCACCTCCCGCATCTTGCTCTAGACAAGGGTTTCAATATTTATTTGCGCTTTTTTTCAGGAACGTAAATCCAGGGGTATTCATGATCTCAACTTTGTTTCATCAAAAACAACGGTTATGAATACTATAGCAGAAGCAAAAAGACACATCGATTCGGTTCAACGACCAGAGGGATACAATTCATACGCATGGAATGTGACCAAAAAGGTTGCCTTAGAAGTTTGGGAATGCTATTTCAACAATCGCCCACTTAGTCGCAAAATCAACTACTTCTGTCAAGAATTCTATCAAATGATCAGAAAACCAGACGGTGGATACATCATTCCTCGAAGCACTTTCAGAACATACCCTTAATTACTCGTTTCAATAGTTAGGTTTATAAGCGCCAAATCCAAACGTGGATTGGCGCTTTATTTTTATGACATTGTTGGAATCTACATACAGATGTTAAAAAAAAGAATACTTGAGCTTGTCGAAGGCAAGCAGGAAAGAATATCTTTGGTAAAATGAGCTAAGCCAAAGGAGGAAATCAAGGTTCAACCGAAGATTTTTTGTTTTTCGTCTAAACTTTTCGTAGTTTTGTCGAATTAACTACAAACTAATTGAGCCATCCTGACTTAGCATACCAACACGAAACAATTAAAATGTCGGCGATACAAGGGGATTCCCTGAAAAAAATTTCGGAGGTAAGAAGGTATTTTTACCCTGACAATGGCACTACTGAGGTGCTTTTGGCGTATCACGGCACTTTTGATGAAGCTGGTATTGATTCTGTAGTGCATCTATCTGAAGGTGTGATTCTTCAAGCTGGCAGTAAGCGCAGGGTAATGAAGAGAATTGGAAGTATACTCATTGAGTTACTCCAAAACGTAAATCTTCACGGAACCCGCAATCAAGATGGTAATTCAGATTCATTTGTAGTTCTTTCAGCAACAGAAGAAGCATATACAATTCAGATCGGCAACATGCTCCTGAGCAGTGATGTAAGCATGCTCGATTATAAGCTTACAGAATTGAACAAATTGGATGAAAAGGAGTTACGCAAGCTTTATATAGAAACATTGTGCAACGAGAACTTCAGTTACAAAGGAGGTGCAGGATTAGGATTCCTGACGGTTGCAAAAAAAGCTATTCAACCTCTTAATTTTTATTTTGAGAGCTTGGATGAAACCTTCAGCTATTTTATCCTAGAAGTAAAATTAGAACGCTGATTCTCTATCTTTCCGCTATGAAGCGGTTTTTTTATGTCTTTTTCATAGTATTAACACTCCATTCTTGTTCTCAGTCTGAAAATTCTGAACCTTCAGAAGCGAAGACAAACCAGTTGCGCGAAGATTTTCAAAATCTAAGAGCATCTGCTGACAAAAGAGATTCGGAAGCCATCCTACCCTGGTTTTCAAATTCGAACCAGGCTTTGAGGGAACAGGCCTGCTTGGTTTCAGGGAGTATTCAAGACAGTATTCTACTTCCCGCGCTTTACTTGAGTCTGAAAGACAGTATTCAGCAAGTCAGAAAAACTGCGGCTTGGTCCATCGGTCAAATCGCTAACAACAGCTCTTGTTCTTCCCTACAAAATCACCTGCAATTTGAAATGCATCAAGATGTAAGGTTAGAATGTTTTAAAGCGTTTGCAAAATGTCTTTCTCTTGATTCATTAGATCAATACTACCGTGAACCTTTTACTGGAACAGACACAGAGGCTTGGCTCAAGGGAATCTACCAAATTATATTGCGTCAACGAGATTGGAAAGAACAGCCTGATGTTATTCCTTTTCTAGCCCATCCTCAAGAAGAAGTGAGGTTGGTTGTCGCCCATATTCTTTCTCGATCTGCACGGGAATTGACAGAAAATGAGGCATCGGAATTAGAACTAAGAATGCTGAATGAGGCCTCAAGCAATGTTAGAATGGCGATGGTATCGGCCTTGAGAAAGAGCAAAATTGAAAGCACGGCGAACAGCTTGATCGGACTAGTTTTGGACGAAGACGAACACCTTGGGGTGAGAGTAAATGCTATTCGAGCATTAAAGCAGTTGAACGCACCTGTGCCTCCGGGAATGATTCTTTTATTACACGCTAAAAAATCAATTTTCGCCGAAGAAATTGCGAAGTGGATGATCATCTACCCTGCTACTGTTGATTTTGCTTTGGATCGGGACACTGAAGATTTGTCTAAACGAGCCCTAGCAATCTTGATGGCTGAAGCTTTGAAAAACAAGAGTCGATTTGTTACGGAAAAATCATACTTGGACATGATATCCGAGTCATCAGAACTTTACGAAAAGATGAGCTTTGTGCAGCACCTACCTATGTCCGAAGTGAGCACACAATTTCTGAAGCAATGTCTAGATAGCTGCAAGACTCCTCCTCTACTCACCGCTTTTGCTGAAGGAATTTCGAAGTGGGATTGGTCGAGGGCTGAAGTTCAATCCATAATTCTAAAGCTTGCAAAAACCGGTGATCCTGGTGCAGTTGCATTCATCGCAGAAAATATTCTGGGAAACCCCGTGGCACCAAAAGATGCATTGCTTGAGTGCTTGGATTCTATTCGTCAAGAATTACAGCTACCGCGTGAAGTTGAAACTTACAATGCTATCGTGAATGTTCTAAATTCCAATTCGGAAAATGAGGCCTTAGAATTGCATCATCCGGAGTTCAACCATCCTATTGATTGGTCAATTATCGATGACCTATCTGAGTCGATTCAGGTATTGGTTGTAACCACTAAAGGAGAAATAGTACTGGAGCTCTATCCTAACTTGGCCCCAGCCACTGTCCTTGATTTTATCCGTTTAGCCAAGGAAAACTATTTCGATGAAAAGAGTTTTCATCGTGTTGTCGCGAATTTTGTAATTCAAGGAGCTTGTCCTAGAGGTGATGGTTATGGAAGTTTAGATTATACCCTTCGTTCTGAATTCTCGCCACTCCCCTATCCTACAGGTACTTTGGGAATGGCTTCAGCAGGTAAAGACACTGAAAGCTGTCAATGGTTCATCACTCAATCTCCAACCCCTCATTTAGAAGGGCGATACACTGCTTTCGGTCGAGTGACTCGCGGAATGGATGTCGTTTGGGCAATTCAAGTTGGAGACCGCATTCGAGAGGTCAAGGTGTTGACGCCTTAAGTTTTCTGCTTTTTCTTTTTCGCAGCTGGGAAGAGAATGTTATTCAGAATCAATCGATATCCTGCACTGTTTGGGAATAGGTTTAAATCTGTAGGAGGATCGCCAACTCTATGCTGGTAGTCTTCTGGATCATGTCCTCCGTAAAACGTCCATTGTCCTAAGCCAAATTCTCCATGGATGTATTTCACTGCTTTAATGGACTTGGTTTCTCCCATCACTAATACATCTGATTTCACGTATTGCGATCTGAATGATGTGCTCTGCCCCATAAATCCTTTAATGACTCTTTCATGAGATTGAGTCAGCATGGTCGGCACAATATCCCACTTGGCAGAAAAATCAAAGAGGGTGAAAAAGTCATTAATTTGCCCTAGGCCTGAGTGATCCTTGGTTCCATCTATGGAAGAGAATTCGTAGACCATTGGATTTTTTTCCAACTGAAACTCTTCGAAGGCCAAAGTATTGGAGAAATCCAATTTATTCTGAGCTTGTGGATCTGCTGGATCACCGTCAAACATACTCTCACAAATATCTACTCCATGAGCAGAAAGGGCAATGTCAAAAGAATCCGTCCCTGAACACATGGTGAACAAGAATCCACCACCAGCGACGAAGTTTTTAATTTCCCCAACAACAGCTCCTTTCATTTCACTCACTTTGCTATAGCCTGTTCTTGCTGCAATTCCTTCAAGTTCTGCAACTTGATCTTGGTACCAGGATGCATTTTTAAAACTGGAATAGAATCTACCATATTGCCCGGTAAAATCTTCGTGGTGCAAGTGCAACCAATCGTATTTTGGTAGGGCTAGATTCAGTACATCTTCATCATAAATCACTTCGTAAGGAATCTCGGCATAGGTTAGAACAAGGGTTACGGCATCATCCCACGGTAATTTGTTCTTTGGAGAATAGACCGCAATTTTAGGGGCAACTTCGAGTTTTACCCTTTCCATATTGACTTCAGGGTCGGCAATTTCATTGTAGATCTGAGCCGCTTGAACATCAGCTACTATTGTAAAACTCACTCCACGAATAGTGCATTCAGAAGCGATGTCTGGATAATTATCAATCATAAAACTACCTCCTCGGTAGTTCAAGAGCCACTCTACATCGATGGTGTTCTCGAGCACCCAGAAGGCTATTCCGTATGCTTTGAGGTGGTTTTTTTGGCTTTCATCCATCGGGATTAAAATTTTAGAAGCAAAACAGCTTCCAGCCAAAACAAGAAATAATAGTGTAATTATAGACTTCCTCATCCTGCTAATCAATTTCAAGTTGAAGGTACAAAAGTATAGTAGTGTTGAAACGGGGAAAAATGCAATGAATTGTTAATTTAGAATGGAGCCTCTTCTTCTCCACTTGATCCAAAATCGTCATCGTCTGACATGTCATTCATTTTTGAGGGCATGGTCATCGTTTGCGGCACATCAAATTCAGAAGAAGGAGAAAGCTGACCACCGGCGAATTCACTGCCGTAAGAGAAAGAGTCGAGATTATCGAAACGCGCATATTTCCCGATAAACCTTAGCTGTACATTTTCCAATGCTCCATTACGGTGTTTAGCAACTATTATTTCGCCCATGCCTGCCGTAGGATTGCCGTCTTGATCGGTATCAATCCCATAATACTCAGGGCGATATATGAAACAAACAATATCAGCATCTTGCTCAATCGCTCCAGATTCACGAAGGTCAGAAAGGATTGGACGTTTGTCTCCACCCCTTGTCTCAACGCTTCTAGAAAGCTGTGACAGGGCAATTATCGGCACATCCAATTCTTTGGCAATACTTTTTATTGACCTAGAAATAGTTGAAATCTCTTGTTCTCTATTTCCTCCTTTACTGTCACCACCTGCAGACATTAATTGGAGGTAATCAATCACAATCATTTGAATTCCGTGCTGCATTTTCAATCGTCGACATTTCGCTCGAAGCTCGAAAATTGAGAGTGCTGGAGTATCATCAATGAAAATTGGCGCATCAGAAAGCTTTGCTATTCTCTTGTGCAACTGAGCGTACTCGTGCTCCGCCAAATTTCCTTTTCTTAATTTATCAGCTGAGATTTGGGCTTCACTGGCAATGAGACGTTGAACCAATTGCACTGAAGACATCTCTAGTGAAAAAACGGCTACTGGAATTCCGAAATCTACAGCCACATTTCTCGCCATGGAGAGAACGAATGCGGTCTTTCCCATACCTGGACGGGCAGCAAGAACGATCATGTCAGAACGTTGCCAGCCAGATGTGACTCTATCCAAATCAGTAAAACCAGTTGGAACACCGGAAATTCCGTCTTTGTTTTTTCTTGCGTTTTCAATATTCCCCATCGCCCCATGAATCAATGCGCTCATTGAATCATAGTTCTTTCGAATATTCCCTTCAGCAACTTTAAAAAGCTCCGACTCTGCTTTATCTAAAAGATCGAAAACGTCGGTAGTCTCTTCAAATGCATCCTTTATTATGATGTTTGAAATCCGAATGAGCTCGCGTTGGATGTACTTCTCCGAAATAATTCTGGCATAGGCCTGTGCATTTGCGGATGAAGTAACCCGATCAGTTAGCATACTGATATAATACGGGCCTCCAACAAAATCGAGTGTTCCACTTTTAGAAAGCTGAGCTCTGACTGTTGCTAAATCGACCGGTTCTCCTTTTTGGAATAATTCGGCAATTGCAGCGAAGATTTTCCGATGAGCTTCTTTGTAAAAGCTTTCTTCATGGAGGATATCGATAACATTGTTCACCGCAACCGTATCCAACATCATTGCGCCAAGAACAAATTCTTCTAAATCCACAGCTTGGGGCGGCAGCTTACCACCTTCAAGTCCTTGTGTTTGAAGCAATTCGCGATGATCACGGATTCTGCTTAACTTAGATTTTCTTTGATCTTGTTCGTTCATGGGGGAAACAAAAATACCCTTAGAATTTCAAATAAGGGGCAATTGAAGTGAATAGTTATAACGATGTTTTGGCCGAATATTTTTAACACGTTGTGAATAAGACTACTACTTAGAATTTTGTTGGTAATCAATATCGATTATAAATTTCTTTTTGGATATTGAATGGATAGGGTAATTTCACTTTCAGAAGTATATTTAGGTGATGCATAGAATTATTCTCATCCTTACATTGATCTTGGTTCTACTTAATTCTTGTAGAAAAGATAGTGATGAGCGAGCGCCTCAGATCAGTATTCTCAATCCTGCTGAGTTCAGCAATTTCGACATTGGGGAGGAGATAATCATTCAAATTCAAGTTTCTGACGACCAGAATTTAGAATATGTTCGGGTTGATATCACGAACGCCAGTCAATCTAGAGTTGCAGGCCCATCAGAGTACACCAACTTCTCTGGAACAAGTGACAGCAGATCGATTGGAATTAATGTCACCAACTCTCAACTGCCTTCAGGAATCTATTTTATTAGAGCTGTTGTAGGTGATGGTGAAAATGAAAGGGTAGTATTTCGCGAGATCTCATTGAGCGAAATTCCTTTAAAGCTCAATCGGATTTATGCGTTTCGGGCTTTAGGTCCGAATTCAACAACAGTTGATAGTTTAAATCGCCAATCAAACAACTGGGTTTCCAGCGCATCGGTTGGAATTGGTCTTGGAAAAGTCACTGTGAACTCTGCATCAAATGAAATTCAGTTTTTATCGGCTGATGGAGCGGAACTTGAATTAAGAGATGGGCTTGTCATGGATTTGATTCAGTCTCACTCCTATCCAAGTGGTGGATTTTCGAACCCGTATTGGAGAGTGGTAACATTGAATGAAAATACTCAACGCTATTACTGTGCATCATCTGATGGTAAAATCAGGACTTATAGAGCTGGTGGGATACCCGATTTAACCATAGAAACTGGAATTAATTCAATTCCAAGTAGTCTTGGAATCGTCAATGAATACTTACTTCTGGAGCAAGAAGTAGCAGGCCCGGGTTTAGATTTGATCACTACCTATTTCACTGAATCAGGAACTTACCTGCAATCCGATGTCATAGAAGCAGACCTCATTCAGATTCTGCAATTCACAAGCAATAAAGCCTTGTTGTTTGGAAATCTTGAGGATGGGACTGGTAAAGTTTGGATCTTTGACATCCTTGCTAATGGTTATTCATCGGCTTTGAGCTTATCCTCCTATTCTAACATTAGAACCGCCATTAAAGCCAATGGCAATCAATACATTTTGGCTGATGAGATGGGAATTCGCAAATTTGAACTTAGTAGCGGAGGAACTTTGAACAACGGTGGACAGTTATTGGCAGGAGACTATACCCAACTGCAATACGATAAGCTTGGTGGAGGCATTTATGCTTTAAATGCAGGCACTGGACAGATTGATATTGTTAATCCATTTGACTTAACAATTATAGAATCCATACTTCTTCCTTCAAATACACAGAATTTCGGATTACTCTATAACCGTTGATCATGGTCGAATCAAATCGGCCTGCCAAATCCCTCTACCATAAGAGCCCGCAACCAGTTTTCCTGTCGCGTAATTTATCACCAAGGAACGAATGAAAGTCCCGGGTAAACCATCAAGTTGAATCCAAGCTTTTGATTCTTTATCTAGAATAAAAACCCCGTGAGTTGTGCCGAGGTAAAGTGCACCAGTTTCTTGATCAGTAATCATTGCATCGGGAATCGCATACCCTAGGTTGTAAGTGATGTCCTTGTAATTTTCTCCATCAAAATGCCAAAGTTTATCTTTCTTGTTGAAGATGCCAAAAGCCAGATAAAATTGCTTGGGATCTGTTGGATGCGGCTGAATACCGGTAACCCATTGATCAATCGGGAATTCCTGAACCAACTCCCATTTAACATCGTCAACACCAGCATTGGCATTGAATGTTCTCGCTATTCTATGCCCCATACCCGATTCGGGCAAGAGGTAAGAATAAAGTACATCCTCATGAAACTCTGAAGGAGTCAATGTATACGTCCAATACATATTTTCGAATTGACTTGCATCGAGAATAGATTCCCATGAATCTCCAAAATCTGTAGATCTCATCAATTTTGTTCCCGCCAAAAAAACTGTATTCGGGTTAAATGGATCTGATTTATACCAAGTGTGCCAAGCGGTTTTTGATTCCGAAGTTGAGATTCTGTTTTCGAATACTCCATCCGAAACGGCTTTCACCAAGCCTCCATTTTGACGTGTGGAAATCATCCAGTCAGGATTTTCATCGTGAATGAGATTTTGAAACCCATCTCCAAAACAGACATGATACCACTTCTCATCGAGAAGAAGGTTCCCGCCAGTGTCGTATCCACCATACAACAATTGAAGCTTTTCAGTCTGAGCAACATCAACTCCAAATACATTAGCAGCTCCGATACCGTTTGAGCGATCTTCCCAAGTCAATCCCGCATCAAAGCTAATAGACACACCTCCATCATGGGATGCCCAAACCGTCTTTCCATTATCATCGAAAACTAGGTGATGGACATCATCGTGCATCTGTTTGCTGTCTATGCCTTCAAAGTTTAATCCACCATCGGTAGACCTATAAACCGGTTGAACATTGGCGCAGAGTATTAATGTTGAATCAATTGGAGAAATCGCAAATGCTCTTGCACGCGAAGGAACCACATTGTTCATTCGTAATTTGAGATTTCGGATGACAGTCCATTTCTCGGTTTTCAAGTTGAACTTTTGCAGAGTTGCAGCGCCAATTTCTCTTGTTCCCCATTCTTTGCGACTTGTAACTACGGCATAGATATGTTGTTTGTCGACTGGACTGAACTCAGGGCTAATGCGAATGAATTTATGGTCTTTGTTTTGGAGCTCGGGGTCTGGGAGCATTTTCCATTTCTTCCCGTAATTCTTGCTGAAATAGATGTGATCACCCGACGCAATCATGTGCTTTTTCTTCCAGGGAAGAAATTCAAAATCATAGATAAATCCATCCAATTGTTTTTGCCATTGAATGTATTCAGGGCTGCGGGTCCCGTTTTTACAAGCGTAGAGTCCTTTGTTGGAGCTGTAGAAGAGCTTTTTTCTTCTTTTTGGATGGCTCACAATCTCACATGACCTGGTATACTCCCAATTTAATACTGAGACAGGAATTGATGTAGAATCAGTAACACCGTTGAGATTCTCCCACGATTTACCTGCATTTTCTGTTCTCCATACCCCGTCTGAAAACATAAAATTATCGTCACCATCTCCAGTGCAAATCCACCAACGATCTGGATCCTTTTTATCAACAGCTATTGATGCCACACCTGAAATAGGAAGCGCATCGGTACCGGCAACTTCCCAATTCAAGCCATCGTCTTTTGAGACAAATAATCCACCGCTCGGAGAACATGCAAATACGCGATGGGGCACATAGGGATCAAGTAAAAGGTAGTTGATTCGTCCAGTCCCATTTCCCCGACCAAGAGAATAGTTAGGTAGGGCATTCTTTGCAGGCTTTTCTATCGGCTGAACTGAAGGGCCAAGAAACTCCCAGCTGGCATCAATTTTAGGGCCGGTGAATTCAAAGGAGCTTACAAATTCGGAATAGCTGCCACCCAGATTCTCGGTACTTGGTATTTCACCAGCGTATTCCTGCATAAGAAAAGGAATCTGTTTTGCTGGGTATTCATCCGTCGTTTGCGCAGAACTAAAAACCGGTGAAAACAGAATCAGTAGAGAAATGTACATCCGCATAATACAAGGCCTTTCTTTTATTCAACCCAAATCTATCTGAGAATGGGCTGAATGTCAAATAAAAAAAAAGACCGTCTTTCAACGGCCTTTAAAGAATTACTTCAATTTAAATTCTTTCCTGATTTTATCTACAAAATCCAGTTTCTCCCAAGGAAACAATTCTACTTTTATCTTCTTGGATTTTCCATTGCCATCAACAAACACCTTTTCTACAACTTGGGGAGTTCTTCCCATATGTCCGTATGATGCCGTCTCAGAATATATTGGAGTTCTTAACTTGAATCTCTTTTCGATAGCATATGGACGAAGGTCAAACATTTTCAACACTCGTTTCCCTAAATCTCCATCGCTCAATTTCAATTTCGAGGTTCCGTAGGTATTCAAGAAAAGTCCAACCGGCTCAGCCACTCCAATGGCGTATGCCACTTGTACTAAAACTTCATCACAAACACCTGCAGCAACCAAATTTTTTGCAATATGACGAACAGCATAAGCCCCAGAGCGGTCTACTTTGCTCGGATCCTTTCCTGAGAAAGCACCTCCACCATGAGCTCCTTTGCCGCCGTATGTATCAACAATGATTTTTCTTCCTGTCAGTCCAGTATCTCCGTGTGGCCCACCGATTACAAATTTACCTGTAGGGTTGACCAACAAGCGAGTCTTTGAATTATAAAGATCCTTCACCCTTTTAGGCATAGATTTTAGAACTCTAGGAATAAGAATTTTCTCAATGTCAGATTTAATCTCCTTCAACATTTCATTCTCAGCTTTCTTTTTCGCAGCTAAGTTTCCACCATCGGAATTGACAAATTCATCATGCTGAGTTGAAACAACAATGGTATCAATTCGAAGCGGTTGATGATCATCGCTGTATTCAATGGTAACTTGAGATTTAGAATCAGGTCTGAGGTACTTCATTTTCTTACCCTCTCTTCTGATTTCTGCAAGCTCACTTAAAAGCTTGTGAGATAGCTCAAGAGCAAGAGGCATGTAGTTATCGGTTTCTCTAGAAGCATAACCGAACATAATGCCCTGATCTCCTGCTCCTTGCTCCTCTTTTTTCTGGCGATCTACCCCTTGATTAATGTCTGGAGATTGTTCGTGAATAGCTGAAAGTACACCGCATGAATGTGCCTCAAACATATACTCACTTTTAGTATAGCCAATCTTCTTAATCACATTCCTTGCTATGGTTTGCACATCGAGGTAACATGTTGATTTCACTTCACCAGCTAGAATAACTTGCCCGGTAGTCACCAAAGTTTCACAAGCAACTTTTGATTCTTTGTCAAAAGCCAAGAAGTGATCTATCAGTGCATCAGAAATTTGATCCGCAACCTTATCAGGATGTCCTTCGGAAACGGACTCAGAAGTAAATAAATACGACATTCATTGAATATTTACTGGAAGGATCAGGAGGACAAGCACCTTGCTGCTTTAGCATTTTATCCCGTCTTAGCGACAGAAATCCGAATCTTTCAACTCAGAAATAGTGGTTGCAATCAGCCAAATCCTTCCACTTTTAGCGCCGCTAAGTTAGAATTATTTTTTGAGCAAGAATGAATTGAATACTGAAAATTGAACGGTCTAAGTTCTGTGTTCTATTGATGATCCAGCGAGGAGAAATAAGCGATTTAAAGTTGCTATGATTCTCGTGTTTTATTCAATAATTCATACCTTAGCGCCCAGCTTATCAAGAAAGACGGAGGGATTAGGCCCTATGATGTCTTGGCAACCCGGGCTAGCCGGGTGCCAATTCCTATCCCTGAAAAGGGAAAGATGAGTAAAGCAAAACAGAATTACGCTGTTCGCTCTTCTTTCAGATAAGCCCTAATTAATCACCAACATGGGTTTAGAAACAGAATCACAAAAACGAATACTCATTCTTGATGGTGCAATGGGCACGATGATTCAAGAGTACAGGTTGCAAGAAGAAGATTATCGCGGGGCAAGATTTAGCAATCATCCTTCTTCTTTGAAAGGGAATAACGATTTATTGAGTATCACACAGCCTCAGATTATTGAGAATATTCACGATGCTTACTTTGCTGCAGGAGCTGACATCGCAGAAACAAACACCTTCAATAGTACTAGTATATCCCAAGCCGATTATCAATTGGAAAGCTTGGCTTATGAGCTCAACCTAGAAGGGGCGAGAATTGCTAAAAAGTCTGCCTTGAAATTTACTAAACAAACCCCTGACCAGCCCAGGTTTGTAGCAGGGTCAATTGGCCCAACCAACAAGACAGCATCATTATCTCCGGATGTAAACGACCCTGGTTTTCGTGCAATTACTTTTGACCAACTAAAAGAAGCTTATTCTGAACAAGCAAGAGGGCTCATTGACGGTGGTGTGGATGCTATTCTAATAGAAACTGTCTTTGACACATTAAATGCCAAGGCTGCATTGTTTGCTGTTCAAGATGTCATGGATGAAAAAAACAAGCATTTGCCAATTATGGTAAGTGGTACAATTACCGATGCCTCTGGCCGAACACTTTCTGGACAAACTACACAAGCCTTCTTGATTTCAATTTCTCATGTTCCTCTCTTTAGTATCGGCCTGAACTGTGCCCTAGGAGCAGAACAGCTTTTGCCCTACTTGGATGTCTTGAATCGCAATGCTCCATTTCGAGTGAGTGCTCATCCCAATGCTGGTTTGCCGAATCCAATGGGTGAGTATGATCAAACTCCAGAATTAATGGCAATACAAATCAAGGAGTACTTAGAAAGAGGTATGGTGAATATTATTGGTGGATGTTGCGGCACATCTCCAGAACATATTAAAGCAATTGCAGAACTCGCAAAGAATTATTCACCCAGAAAATTAGCTGAGACAGTATGATTGATCTGAAGGAAAATGCAGGTGCAACAACATTGAAATTAGCAGGATTAGAACCTCTGTTGGTCAGGACAGATTCGAATTTCGTGAATATTGGTGAACGCACGAATGTCACCGGTTCTCGAAAGTTTTTAAAGCTGATTCAAGATGGCGATTTCAATACCGCATTAGAAGTAGCTAGAGATCAAGTTGAAGGAGGGGCGCAAATTCTCGATGTCAACATGGACGAAGGTTTGTTGGATTCAAAAGCTGCCATGGTGAAATTTCTAAATCTCCTTGCTGCTGAACCTGACATTGCACGAATCCCCGTGATGATTGACTCTTCCAAATGGGAAGTTATTGAAGCAGGTTTGAAAGTGGTTCAAGGAAAATGTGTTGTCAACTCTATAAGTTTAAAAGCTGGAGAGGAAGAATTTATTTCACAAGCCAGAACAGTGAAGCGATTTGGAGCTGCAGTTGTAGTTATGGCTTTTGATGAAACCGGTCAGGCCGACACTTTGGAGCGAAGAAAAGCTATTTGTAAAAGAGCGTATGATATTTTAGTTGATCAAATTGGATTTCCGCGAGAAGATATAATTTTCGATCCCAACATATTTCCTGTTGCTACTGGAATTGAAGAACATGCCAATTACGCCCTAGACTATTTTGAGGCTAGTCGATGGATTAGGAAAAACCTAAAAGGTGCCCATGTAAGCGGCGGTGTCAGCAATGTATCGTTTTCGTTTAGAGGAAATCAGCATATTCGTGAAGCCATGCATTCTGCTTTCTTATACCATGGAATTAAAGCTGGGATGGACATGGGAATCGTCAATCCGACCATGCTCGAAGTGTATGACCAAATTCCTGAGGAGCTAAAAGTTCGAGTTGAGGATGTATTGCTAAACCGCAGAAATGATGCAACGGAACGACTTGTGGATTTTGCAAGTGAATACCAAGCTGAAAAAAAGGCTCCTGAATTGGAAAAAGCCTGGAGAAGTGAAAGCTTAGAAAAAAGGCTAGAACATGCCCTTGTTAATGGAGTATTGGAATTTATCGACCAGGATACTGAGGAGGCGAGAACCAAGTTAAAGTCACCGCTAAAAGTCATTGAAGGCCCACTAATGGCGGGAATGAATGTGGTTGGCGACTTATTCGGGGCAGGTAAAATGTTTCTTCCCCAAGTTGTAAAAAGTGCTAGGGTGATGAAAAAAGCAGTAGCCTATCTCACCCCTTATCTTGAAGAAGAAAAAGCCGGAAGTGGAAAATCTGCAGGAAAAATACTTCTAGCAACGGTGAAGGGAGATGTTCATGACATCGGGAAGAATATTGTTGGCGTCGTGCTTGGATGCAATAACTATGAAGTCATTGATTTGGGTGTAATGGTGCCAGCTGAAAAAATTATTGAAGCGGCTATTCGAGAGAATGTTGATGTTATTGGATTAAGTGGCTTGATCACGCCATCGCTTGAAGAAATGGTCTATTTGGCGGAAGAATTGGAGAGGAGGAAGTTATCATTCCCACTCTTAATTGGAGGTGCCACTACATCACGGGTTCATACTGCTGTGAAGATTGCCCCAAAATATTCTGGCCCGGTTGTTCATGTCTTGGATGCATCAAAATCTGTCCCAATCTCTGGACAACTAGTAAGTTCAGAGCATAGAGCCAAATTTAGCGCAACAGTTCAGGAGGAATACACAAAGGTTCGAACCAACTATCAAAATCTCCAAAGCAATAAATCATATATCAGCATTGAGGCGGCAAGAGAAAATCGCTTTAAACTTGATTGGCAATCCTATACTCCTCCAGTCCCGAAAGTACTAGGAGTTCATACTGAGCTTAATGTCGAATTGAAAACCTTAGTAAATTATATTGACTGGACTCCATTCTTTCAAACTTGGCAATTGCATGGTAGATATCCTCAAATCCTAAAAGATGAATTGGTCGGAGTTCATGCCACCTCACTTTTTGAAGATGCTCGTCAAGAATTAGATACAATTATTAAAAATAAGCTTCTTCAGCCCAAGGCGGTTTGGGGACTGTTCCCAGCCAATTCTCAATCCGATGAAATTATAGTATACAATGAAAGTGAAGAGCTTTTACGTTTTATATGTCTGAGACAGCAAAACAAAAAAGCTAGAGATGCAGCCAATTACTCACTTTCAGACTTCATTGCTCCAATTGAAAGCAAGTTAAAGGATCATGTAGGCTGTTTTGCAGTTAGTATATTTGGTGTTGAGGAGCTTGCGGAAAAATACAAAGAGGCCGGAGATGACTACAAATCGATACTATTTAAAGCTTTGGCAGATCGATTTGCTGAAGCGTTTGCCGAGTATTTACACGAAAAAGTGAGACGAGAATACTGGGCGTATGAATCTCAGTCGTACGATACCGAAGAACTAATAGCAGAAAAATACACAGGTATACGTCCCGCTCCTGGTTATCCAGCTTGTCCAGATCATCTCGAAAAAGAAAGCATCTGGAAATTGCTGGATGTCGAATCAAATATTGGCAGCCAATTGACTGAGTCTATGGCCATAACTCCAGTTTCGTCAGTATCGGGGTACTATTTCTCACACCCAGAATCTAAGTATTTCGGTTTGGGTCGAATTTTAAATGATCAAGTACAAGATTATTCGCTTAAACGAGGAATTCCAATTGAAGAGGCTCAAAAATGGCTTCGACCTAATCTATCAGATCAATAAAATGAAAGTAATTGAACATATTAAACGTGCACAATCGACCCTGTTCTCCATTGAGATTCTTCCTCCATTGAAGGGAAGAACGATAGATTCAATTTTTGAAACCATGGATCAATTGATGGAGTTCTCACCGGCATTTGTTGATGTGACCTATCATAGAGAAGAGTATACATACAGAGATGCTGGCAATGGGCTACTCGAAAAGCATACGGTTAAAAAGAGACCTGGAACAGTCGGTATCTGCGCTGCTTTAATGCACAGGTATAATGTTGATCCTGTACCACATATTATTTGTGGTGGCTTTTCTCGAGAAGAAACTGAAAATGCCCTGATTGATCTTAATTTCCTAGGAATCAACAATGTACTAGTACTTCGGGGGGACCCTATTCGTTCTGAGGGTCAATTTAAAGCAGAAAAAGACGGGCACAGTTATGCGGTTGAGCTCTTGGACCAAGTTGTAGATATGAATGTAGGGCAATACTTAGATCCAGATTTGAGAAATACGGCGAAAACAGATTTCTGCATCGGCGTAGCTGGCTATCCTGAAAAGCACTACGAAGCTCCGAATATGAATACAGATCTCAGGTATCTAAAAATGAAAGTAGATAAGGGAGCAGAATACATTGTCACTCAGATGTTCTATGATAATTCAGCCTATTTCAATTTTGTAGAACGCTGCAAAAAAAATGGCATCAACGTACCCATTATTCCAGGACTAAAACCGATTACGTCAAGAAAGCAATTGAATATGATTCCACATTTTTTTCACATTGATTTACCGGAAGAGCTGAGTTCCTCTATTGAAAATGCAAAGAATGACCAGGAAATTAAAGAAATTGGAGTTGACTGGTGCATTCAGCAGAGTAAAGAATTGGCGGAGAAAGGTGCTCCAGTGCTGCATTATTACACCATGGGAAATTCAGACAGCATCAAACAAATTGCTAAAGCAGTTTTTTGATTACTTGCTCCTGAAGTAGATTCTGATAGGGACGCCTTCAAAATTGAAATGCTCACGAATTTTATTCTCCAAGAATCGTTTGTAAGGGTCCTTAACATATTGAGGAAGGTTACAATAGAATGCAAACGCTGGAGAGTGTGTTGGTAGTTGTCTCATGTATTTAATCTTGACAAACTTCCCTTTTAGTGCAGGCGGCGGGTAGGCTGCAACTATATCTTGCATTACATCATTGAGCTTAGAAGTAGGAATTCTTCTCTTTCTATTTTCATAGACTTGAAGCGCAACTTCTAGTGCTTTGAGTATTCTTTGTTTTGTGATATTACTCGTAAACAGGATTGGGACATCGGTAAAGGGTGCAATTCTCTCACGAATTTCTTTGAGCAAGGCTTCCGTCGTTCCGGTTTCTTTCTCGATGAGATCCCACTTATTGATTAGGACCACGATTCCTTTGTTTTTCTCTGCAGCATCGTAAAAGATTTGCATATCCTGCTTGTTGAATCCTTTCGTTGCGTCAATAAGCAGAAGACAAACATCGGCTTCTTCGATAGCGCGAAGTGTTCTAACAGTAGAGTAAAATTCAAGCTGATCAGTAATTTTCGCCTTTTTCCTTAGTCCCGCCGTATCAATAAGAATAAAATCGAAACCAAAAGCTTGATACCTTGTATGTACTGCATCTCGAGTAGTACCAGCTATTTCAGTAACAATATTTCTTTCTTGATCGAGGAGGCAGTTGATAAAGGAGGATTTTCCTACGTTAGGTTGACCAATCACCGCGAGTTTGGGTAACTCCGCATCTATGTCCTCATTCTCTTCTTCGGGCAGTCTTTTAACGATTTCGTCAAGAAAATCACCGGTACCATATCCATTATTTGCAGAGATACTCATGACTTCTTCTCCAACTCCTAATGAATAGAACACACTTGCTTCCGGCTCTATGAGAGCTGAATCGACTTTATTTGCTACGAGGATGACTGGCTTACCTGATCTTCTTAAAATTTGTGCAATTTCTTGGTCGATATCGGTGATTCCTGTTTTGACATCGACAAGAAACAGAATGAGGTCTGATTCCTCTATGGAGATAGCGACTTGATCTCTGATGACTTTTTCGAATGCATCGTCGGAGTGGGTGATATATCCACCTGTATCGAGGACAGTAAATTCACGTTTACCCCAGAAGACATTTCCTGATTTACGATCTCTAGTAACGCCGCTCGTAGGATCAACAATTGCGTCCCTAGTTTCTGTAAGTCGATTAAATAGGGTCGATTTACCAACATTAGGTCTACCGACAATAGCAACTAGTTTTTTCATGATTCTGAGATCTAAACCGAGTGCAAAGATATTACAGATGGAACGGTTATAAAAAAGAAAAGCCTCATCAACGATGAGGCTTTTCTAAAAGTGGCGACGACATACTCTCCCGGCGTAAACCAGTACCATCTGCGCTGGTGGGCTTAACTTCTCTGTTCGGAATGGGAAGAGGTGGACCGCACCGCTATTGTCACCTAAAAGAAGGTGATATATTGATAGAGTTAAATCTTGTTTAAAAGCTTTTGAGTAATTAGTACCACTCGACTTTGACATTGCTGCCTTTACATCTGTGGCCTATCAACGTTATGATCTATAACGACTCTCAATGAGATCTCATCTTAAGGTGAGTTTCGCGCTTAGATGCTTTCAGCGCTTATCTCATCCGCACATAGCTACTCTGCGATGCCACTGGCGTGACAACAGATACACCAGAGGTGCGTCCGACCCGGTCCTCTCGTACTAGGGTCAGGTCCTTTCAAATCTCAAACGCCCGCAACAGATAGAGACCGAACTGTCTCACGACGTTCTGAACCCAGCTCGCGTGCCACTTTAATGGGCGAACAGCCCAACCCTTGGGACCTTCTCCAGCCCCAGGATGTGACGAGCCGACATCGAGGTGCCAAACCACTCCGTCGATGTGAGCTCTTGGGAGTGATCAGCCTGTTATCCCCGGCGTACCTTTTATCCTTTGAGCGATGGCCCTTCCATTCGGAACCACCGGATCACTATGCTCTACTTTCGTACCTGCTCGACTTGTAGGTCTCACAGTCAAGCGCCCTTATGCCATTATACTCGAAGCACGGTTACCAACCGTGCAGAGGGCACCTTTAGAAGCCTCCGTTACTCTTTTGGAGGCGACCACCCCAGTCAAACTACCCACCAAGCACTGTCCCGTAGGTTAGAAACCGAATAATCAAAGGGTGGTATTTCAAGGACGACTCCACAACCCCTAGCGAGGCCGCTTCAAAGTCTCCCACCTATCCTACACATTAATTAACCAATTTCAATGCTAAGCTATAGTAAAGGTGCACGGGGTCTTTTCGTCCCGTTGCGGGTACTCGGCATCTTCACCGAGACTACAATTTCACCGAGCTCATGGCTGAGACAGTGTCCAGATCGTTACACCATTCGTGCAGGTCGGAACTTACCCGACAAGGAATTTCGCTACCTTAGGACCGTTATAGTTACGGCCGCCGTTTACCGGGGCTTCAATTCAATGCTTCGCCGAAACTAACATCTCCTTTTAACCTTCCGGCACCGGGCAGGTGTCAGGCCCTATACTTCATCTTTCGATTTTGCAGAGCCATGTGTTTTTGCTAAACAGTCGCCTGGACCTATTCACTGCGGCCACCCCGAAGGGTGGCGACTCTTATCCCGAAGTTACGAGTCTAATTTGCCTAGTTCCTTAGCCATGATTCACTCGAGCGCCTTAGGATTCTCTCCTTGACTACCTGTGTCGGTTTTAGTACGGTCGGTGTTACATATAGAATTCAAACTTTTCTTGGAAGCATGATTAGGGTCACTATCCACTTGTCCGAGGACTCGTGGTACTATCAGGTTCGGCGGACCTACACCCTTTAACGTACTATTCCGTCAGTACGCGGACCTTTCACTTCTCCGTCATTTGATTCCATGCAACATCGGTACAGGAATATTAACCTGTTTCCCATCCACTACCCCGTTCGGGTTCGCGTTAGGGGCCGACTAACCCTGATCCGATTAGCGTTGATCAGGAAACCTTAGTCAATCGGCGAGCGGGTTTCTCGCCCGCTTAATCGTTACTCATTCCTACATTTTCTTTTCCAGATGCTCCACCATGCCTCACGACACGGCTTCAACGCGGCTGGAATGCTCCCCTACCATAAATTCACTGCTTCGGTACTGTACTTATGCCCGTTTATTATCCACGCATGATCGCTCGACTAGTGAGCTGTTACGCACTCGTTAAATGAATGGCTGCTTCCAAGCCAACATCCTAGCTGTCAATGCGATCACACCACGTTTAAACAACTTAGCACAGATTTGGGGACCTTAGCAGATGATCTGGGTTCTTTCCCTCTCGGACATGGACCTTAGCACCCATGCCCTCACTCCCGAGTATATATCACAGCATTCGGAGTTTGTCAGGGTTTGGTAGGCGGTGAAGCCCCCTAGCCCAATCAGTAGCTCTACCTCTGTGATACTCAACCTCGAGGCTGCACCTAAATGCATTTCGGGGAGTACGAGCTATTTCCAAGTTTGATAGGCCTTTCACCCCTACCCACAGTTCATCCCAAGACTTTTCAACGTCAACGGGTTCGGTCCTCCACTTCATTTTACTGAAGCTTCAACCTGACCATAGGTAGCTCACTTGGTTTCGCGTCTACCCCCACTGACTATGCGCCCTATTCAGACTTGCTTTCGCTTCGACTCCGAGCCTTAAGCTCTTAATCTTGCCAGTGAGGAGTAACTCGTAGGATCATTATGCAAAAGGCACGACGTCACCCGTAGGCTCCGTCCGCTTGTAGGCAACTGGTTTCAGGTTCTATTTCACTCCCTTTTTCAGGGTTCTTTTCACCTTTCCTTCACAGTACTGGTTCACTATCGGTCTCTTAACATATTTAGCCTTACCGGATGGTTCCGGCAGATTCAGACAGGATTTCACATGTCCCGCCCTACTCAGGATCCTACTAGGTATTATCTACAGACTATACGGGGCTATCACCCGCTATGGCGCTACTTTCCAGTAGGCTTCTAATCCTTGAATAAAGTCCATATTGTAGTCCTACAACCCCAACTATGCCTAAACATAGTTGGTTTGGGCTTTTCCCCGTTCGCTCGCCGCTACTCAGGGAATCATTGTTATTTTCTCTTCCTCCGGCTACTTAGATGTTTCAGTTCACCGGGTTTGCTTCCTTTCGGATATCACGACTTCATCGTGATGGGTTTCCCCATTCGGAAATCTGCGCGTATAATGGTCATTTGCACCTTCACGCAGCTTATCGCAGCTTATCACGTCCTTCATCGCTGTTAAGAGCCAAGGCATCCGCCAGTTGCCCTTTATTGCTTTTAAACAAAGTTTACTCTATCAATATATCAAAGAACTTATTATTGTGAGAATGTCGGAATCGAACCGATTAAAGTGCTGCAAACAGCATGCCCATCCAGGAGCATTTCCCATATAAAATAAAATAAAACAGCCCTCTTTTGTGCCGTTAGTGGAGAATATCGGAGTCGAACCGATGACCTCCTGCGTGCAAGGCAGGCGCTCTAGCCAGCTGAGCTAATCCCCCAATCCTTGTGAACTCGGTCGAGGCTCGAGTCCCCATAAATTAGTCTACACCATTGTGTAAACAATATTTTTATTCCCCATTCTAATCACTCTGTAGTCCTGCGCAGATTTGAACTGCGGACCTCTACATTATCAGTGTAGCGCTCTAACCAACTGAGCTACAGGACTGGATTAAAATGAAAAAAAATGCAACAGCCTTATTGAAATTCAAGACAACTCTAGAAAGGAGGTATTCCAGCCGCACCTTCCGGTACGGCTACCTTGTTACGACTTAGCCCCAGTTACTAGTTTTGCCCTAGGCAGCTCCTTTCGGTAACCGACTTCAGGCACCCCCAGCTTCCATGGCTTGACGGGCGGTGTGTACAAGGCCCGGGAACGTATTCACCGCGTCATGGCTGATACGCGATTACTAGCGATTCCAACTTCACGAAGTCGAGTTGCAGACTTCGATCCGAACTGAGATGGAGTTTGAAGATTAGCTCACTGTCGCCAGTTGGCTGCTCTCTGTCTCCACCATTGTAGCACGTGTGTAGCCCAGGACGTAAGGGCCGTGATGATTTGACGTCATCCCCACCTTCCTCACAGCTTACGCTGGCAGTTTCTTTAGAGTCCCCGGCATTATCCGCTGGCAACTAAAGATAGGGGTTGCGCTCGTTATGGGACTTAACCCGACACCTCACGGCACGAGCTGACGACAACCATGCAGCACCTTGCAAGCCGTCCGAAGAAAGGTCTGTTTCCAGACCGGTCGTCCTGCATTTAAGCCCTGGTAAGGTTCCTCGCGTATCATCGAATTAAACCACATGCTCCACCGCTTGTGCGGGCCCCCGTCAATTCCTTTGAGTTTCAGTCTTGCGACCGTACTCCCCAGGTGGATTACTTAACGCTTTCGCTTGGACACTGACCGAAGCCAATATCGAGTAATCATCGTTTACGGCGTGGACTACCAGGGTATCTAATCCTGTTCGCTCCCCACGCTTTCGTCCCTCAGCGTCAATGATAACTTAGTTAGCTGCCTTCGCAATCGGGGTTCTGTGTCATCTCTATGCATTTCACCGCTACATGACACATTCCGCTAACTTCAATTATATTCAAGAGTACCAGTATCAATGGCAATTCTACAGTTGAGCTGCAGGCTTTCACCACTGACTTAATACCCCGCCTACGGACCCTTTAAACCCAATAAATCCGGATAACGCTTGCACCCTCCGTATTACCGCGGCTGCTGGCACGGAGTTAGCCGGTGCTTATTCTTACGGTACCGTCAGCCCCGGACACGTCCAGGGGTTTCTTCCCGTATAAAAGCAGTTTACAACCCATAGGGCATTCATCCTGCACGCGGCATGGCTGGGTCAGACTTTCGTCCATTGCCCAATATTCCTCACTGCTGCCTCCCGTAGGAGTCTGGTCCGTGTCTCAGTACCAGTGTGGCGGATCATCCTCTCAGACCCGCTACCCATCGTAGCCTTGGTAAGCCGTTACCTTACCAACAAGCTAATGGGGCGCATGCCCATCCTCTACCGCCGGAGCTTTAATCATCAAACCATGCGATTCAATGAAATTATGGGGTATTAATCCAGATTTCTCTGGGCTATCCCCCTGTAGAGGGTAAGTTGCATACGTGTTACGCACCCGTTCGCCGGTCGTCAGCGGGAAAGCAAGCTTTCCCCTGTTACCCCTCGACTTGCATGTGTTAGGCCTGCCGCTAGCGTTCATCCTGAGCCAGGATCAAACTCTCCATTGTAGGAAAATTTAAATCTTATTTGGCCTTGAATGACAGGTCAGGCTGTTGCAATTTTTCAAAGAACTTTTTTCTAATTCAAAATGTCTTTTCAGACTCCCAGTGAACACTTTCGTTCGTTTGGGAGGGCAAAGGTAATCACTTTTTTCATTCCGCAACAATTATTTGAAATTATTTTTCAAATGATTTTCGCACTGTGATTTTAACCCCGCCTTGAAAAGAACTTAGCTTTGTTTCCCAAAGCGGGTGCAAAGATACACCCACATTTCATTCCTCCAAACATTTTACTAGAAAAATATTCAACTAATTTATAAACCGTTGAATAGCTTAGTTTTAGACACCAACTTTTGCTACAGGAATCTGCTTCCCACTCACCAAACGCCCCGCCCCTACAGCCCAATTCTCTATAAACCTGGCCATATCCTCAGGTAATGATTCTGCTGTATATCCAGGAAATGCTGCCTCTAACATCTCCGTTTGGACAGATCCAAGCGCTAAACAGTTAATAGATACCCCATCTTTTGCAAATTCAGTGGCTAAACATTCAGTCAACCCAGCCAATGCCATCTTGCTGCTGCTGTATACACTCAAGCCAGGAAACTTTGAGCTTCCCTGAACGCCTCCCATACTTCCAATATTCACAATATGCTTGGTCTTCCCTTTTACAATGAAGGGATATAATGACTGTATTATGAAGAAAGGGGCCATATAATTGGTGCTGATGGTTTTCTCAAAATCATCCCTAGTAATCTGATCGAAGGATTTGTTGACTAAAGTCCCAGCATTATTAATCAGAATATCAACGCTTCCCCAATGTTCTTCTACCCATAAGCCTAGCCTTTTCGCAGTGCCCTCAGAGCAAATATCAAGAGGTAAGACGGAAACAGATTCCGATTTACATTCCGATTTTAATAGTTCTAGCCGCGTAGCATCGCGTGCTATGAGTAATACGTTATTGTCTGGATTGGCTCCAAAGAGCTTTCCTAACTCCCTACCAATACCTTGACTCGCTCCGGTGATTACTATATTCATGGTTCAAATGTTATACCTATATATATAGGTACATTAATTCTTAGCTGTGGACTTATATTCATCAAACAATATCTTTACGTCTTCAATTAGACGCTCTACTTCTTTTTCTTTTGTGCCATCATAGTATCCGCGCAAACGTTTTTCGCGATCGACCAAAACAAAATTCTCCGTATGGATAAAATCTTGCATGCCACCATCCCCCTCATCCAAGACAGAAAAATAAGACTTTCTGGCCAGTCGATATATCTCGGTTTTAGGCCCTGTTAGAAACCACCATTGTTTGTGATTAGCATTGTGAAGTTCTGCATAATCCATCAAAACAGAAACTGAGTCAGCTTCAGGCGTTACGGAATGAGAAAGAATCTTGAAGTCTTTATTGCTTTTAAAACTCTCCTGAACGGATTCTAGGTTTGTGCTCATCACAGGACAGATCGTAGGACAGCGCGTAAAGAAGAAATCGGCAATGTATGTCTGACCTTCTAAATCAAGCTGACTAATAGTGTCTCCCAATTGATTGATCAATTTAAAGTCGCCTACTCGATGGTCAATTTGCTGCATTTGTAGAGATGGGTCAACTAATCTCGGATTGATATCTCCGGGTTGATAGATAGGCAAGGTCCTTTGGTCAGGCAGTAACATGAAATAGCCTATGGTCACTGCAATGATAAATATCGATATGAAGGCAATTAATGATTTCATCGCTAACTTCTTTATTCTAATGATTCAGTTGCAGCTCAATCAGTCTAAGCTAAAGAGCTCCTCCCCATTTATAAAAGTTCCCAAACATTTCGCATCTAAGATGTCATCTTCAGCTATCTTCAGTATATCTCTGTCGAAGATGACGAAATCAGCATCCTTACCAATTTCTAAACTTCCTTTACTTTCTTCTTCAAAATTCGCTAGTGCAGCCCAAACAGTAATGCCCAATAAAGACTCCTCTCTGCTCAGTGCTGATTCAACTTGAAACCCATTTTGAGGATACTTGTCCGAATCTTTTCTGATACACGCCGAATAAAATGTCTTTATTGGATCTATGTCCTCAATCGGGAAATCGGTTCCCAATGGAATGAAGCCGAGCTGTTCTTTCAGCTGCTTCCAGTTGTAAGCATAGGGTATTCTCTCTTTGCCTAAACGCTCTTCTGCCCAGTACATGTCTGAAGTGGCATGGGTCGGTTGAACCGAAGGGATGATTGTAAACTCTTTAAAAAGGGTAAAATCATCCGGATGAACAACTTGTGAATGCTCTATTCTCCATCGCTTGTCGTTTGTTCCTTTAAGAACTTCAGCGTAGGAGTTCAATACCATACGAACAGCAGAATCGCCAATGGCATGGGTGCAAACTTGAAAATCGTGTTCGTAGCACCACCTTAGCTTCTCGTTGAAATAATCTCGATTGATCAATATCAACCCGTGATAATCTTCATTCACATCAGCATAAGGCTCAATCAAACAGGCTCCTCTTGAACCCAAAGCTCCATCAGCGTAAAACTTGAAAGCTTTTACGGTTAATCGCTCGGACTGAATTGGACCACTAGCTTCGTAATGCTTGAAATTGGCTTCATCATCCTCAATCATGGCGTATACTTTCAGCTTGAGCTCTCCTTTTTCTTGCATTTCATTTAGCAACTCGATGTCAGAAAATGATAATCCAGCATCGCAGACAGAGCTTAATCCCCGCTCCAAACAATTCTCTTGTGCTTTAAGAATGAGTTTCTTCTTGGTTGAATCATCGGTTTCATCAATGAACCCTTCAACCAAGGGCATTGCATTGTCGATGAGTAAGCCCGTTAACCAACCGTTCTCTGCACCAATTGTACCCCCATCAATTCTGGATTCTGGAGTTAGTCCAGCGATTTCTATGGCTTTCGCATTAACGATTGCCGCATGGCCATCAATTCTCTTCAGCATCACTGGGGTATCGGGGAATAGACTGTCGAGCTTTTGTCGTGTTGGGAATTCTTTTTCCTCCCAATTGTTCTGATCCCAACCTCTTCCAGTAATCCACTTCTGTGAATTCCTTTGACTGTATTCTAGTGTTTTTTGCAATACCTCGTCCCAAGAAGATGTTCCAAGCAGATTTACGGTTCCAAGGCTTAAAGCATACCCGATAAAGTGACTGTGAGGATCAATAAATCCAGGGTAAATAACCTTTTGCTGTGCATCAACTGTTCTATCGGCATTGTATTTATTGAGAATTTGTCGCTCGGGGCCTGTTTCGATAATCTTACCTTCCCTAATTGCCATCGCTTCGGCAACAGTGTTATTCTCATCTAGAGTATAGATCAGCGCGTTGTGCACGACGAGATCTGCTTGGTCTGCTTTATAGGTACATGACATAATGCTGCAACAAATTAGAACTGAATAAATACTGAGTAGATTCTTCATTCTTCTTTTCTAAAAATGGTAACCGAGTTTGCTTGGGCCGTTGGGGTGACCACAATATCATTCAAACAAACATGTGGAGGTCGTGTTGCAGCGAAGTATGTGATATCTGCGATATCGGAGGCTAATAGAGGGTCATAGCCACGATAAACTCCATCGGCTTTACTTTTATCTCCTTTGAATCTGACTAAACTAAACTCAGTATCTGATGCCCCGGGACAAATCTGCGTGACTTTAATTCCATGTTCAACTAGGTCAATTCGCATAGCCTTTGAAATGGCGTCTACCGCATGTTTTGAAGCGCAATAGACGCTACCTCCGCCATAAGCTTCTTTACCTGCGGTTGAACCAATGTTGATCACATGTCCATTTCCAGCCTCTACCATTGCTGGCACAAGTGCTCGGGTTATGTACAGTAGGCCTTTCACATTCGTGTCAATCATTCTTTCCCAATCATCAATATCAGCTTGATGGATAGGGTCTTTCCCAACTGCCAATCCCGCATTATTGACAAGAATATCAAGAGGAAAAAACGCTGGGGGGATGCTAGAGACAGCCTCGTCAACTTCATCTCTTTTTCTGATATCAAAGCAGAGTGGAAATACCTTAACTCCAAACTCTGTGGCTAACCTATTTGCTACCAATTCAAGTTTATCTGACCTTCTTCCAGTGAGAATAAGATTGAATTTGTGCTGAGCAAAAACCTCTGCTATTGCGAGTCCAAAGCCTGAAGTGGCGCCGGTGATAAATATGTTCTTCATGGATTATAGTACCTTAATTCTGATCATTCATCTTCAGCCGACTGAGCGGCTTTAACATCTCTCAGTGCTCCCTTAAACATCTCATATCCTTGGAATCTGCATTCTAGAGGTCCATTGAATAGAATGTGCTTTTTGAATGGCTTCAGCCCAAGTCTTTTCAGTGCTTTCAGGTTGGAGCTTATTACCCAAGCCTTCCATCCTGGCCATTTGTGCTTGAAAGCTGTGCCAATTTGATCATAAAAATCGATTGCTTCATCCAATCCGAGTCGTTCGCCATAAGGAGGATTCATTACAATCAATCCCTCTTCATTTTCAGCATTCAGTTCAAAAAAGTCGCCAAGCTGAAGTTCGATTTCTTCTCCAAACTTCAGCTCCTCTTGATTCTCCCGAGCTTTAGCAAGCTGGTATTCGTCAATCTCGAATCCTCTGATTGGAAATTTAGGTGGATGTGAGTGATCCATCAATTCATTTCTGATGGATTTATACTCTTCTTCTTCGAATTCTTTCCAGGCAATAAAACCAAAATAGGATCGAGAAAATTGCGGAATTTGATTACTTGCAATTAAAAGGGCTTCGGTCAGAATCGTTCCTGATCCACACATCGGATCTACGAGAATTTCATCGCCAGTGTATCCTGCCAATTTAAGCATTCCCGCTGCGAGAACTTCATTCAATGGAGCCAATCCACCTCCCATTCTGTAACCTCTTTTGTGAAGAGAATCGCCAGAGCTATCCAATAATATGGTCACATCCGACTCTTGAATAAAGAGATTAAACCGGAAATCAGGTTCATCCAATTCTACATCAGGTCTTTTATCAAAATGCTTTCTAAAATGATCTGCAAGAGCATCTTTCAACTTTAAGGATGCGTATTTGGAATGTGTGAATAGTGTAGAATGAACTGTTGCATCAATGGCAAAAGTCTGCTCGATTCCCATCAATTCTGAAAAAGGGAGGTCAAGAGCTGTTTCATACAACTCTTCTGGAGTCTTGGCTCTAAATTTCACCCAAGGAACTAGAATCCGCAGTGCTAATCGAGAAGACAAGTTGGCTTTGTACATCACCCCCAAATCTCCCTTGAACAATACCGCTCTATTGGCTATTCTTATCTCCGTAGCTCCGCAAGCTTTCAGTTCTTTTACTAATTCCTCTTCTAAACCAGCGTTGGTTCGAGCAACCATTTCAAATGGTTTTTCCTTTTGAAGTGGAAATTGATTCAAATTAACTACCCATCTCATCCGCCTGCTTTTTTTGATTTAAATCCTCTTTCGTTCAATATCTTGATGACTTTGTCTCTTACATCACCTTGAAGAATTATTTCTCCATTCTTTTCAGACCCTCCACAACTGCAACTCACGCGCAATACCTTTCCCAAGCTCTTCAATTCGGATTCAGGCCCGATATAATCTCGGACTATTGTAGAAGGTTTTCCATTGCGTTTTTCGAACCAGACTCGGAGGTCTTGCTTGTTTGCAGGCGTTATTTCTTGATCGGAATCATCGGCTTCTGGACGGTATTCTGAATTTGTAGAATAAACCATCCCTCCCCATTCCTTTTTTTTGCTTTTACTCATACTTAATCATTCTCTACTCGATCGGATTCAAGCGAAGTTTGGTGATCACTTGTGTTGGTTTGCTTTTCAATCTTTTTTAAAAGTACAATATCAATGATAGTATGGGCAATTATAGCGGATAAAATTCCCAATTCTTTAGTGAACCAACCGAGAGCTGTTATCACTAGAGTCATATAAATACCATAAACGCTGATGCGCCAATCACGAAATGAAATATATCCGTGGAGGGCGACGAAAACAATTGCGGTTGGGACAATACCCATTAATGGCTGGAGAGTGCCACGAAAGAGAAATTCTTCACCGAGGCCTGCGCAAAATGAGATAAATACAATTTCTCCTGTAGAGAGTTTAAGCTCACCCAGCATAGAGGTGTACTTCATATTTACTTCTCGCATAAATGCTCGGTCAGTTATCCAAGCAGCTATGAATGCAAACAGGATTCCCGAAACCGTTCCCAAGATTAAATGCTGAATAATGCTCCCACTTCCAATCATGTAATCAAAAAACCTGACTTCGGGGAAAAAGCTCATGATTATCCAAGCCAATAGGGGCATCCCAATTATGGTAATGCCCGCCATATTTATGACCATTGACTTAATCTGCTTCATGAACGAACAAGGTTTCTAAAATCTGCTCCAGAAGGAGATTCAAAAATTTCGAGATTGAATATGGGAAGAACGGCGAACAGGTGATCAAAAATATCTGCCATTATTGATTCATAATTCTCCCACTTCTTATCTTTACTAAAGCAATAAATTTCTATGGGCAAGCCGAATTCATTGGGTTGCAGATGCCTGACCATATGAACCATGTCGAGATTTAGCTTTTTATGCTTGGCGATATATCTTGTTGCGTATTCGCGAAACACCCCTAGGTTAGTCATGTGTCTGCCATTGATTAGGACGGATTTATCTACATCATTTTCCGCATTGAATTTATCGATTTCAGCTTGTCGCCTTTCGATGAAATCGTCTAAAAGTTGTATTTTTCTTAGATGACTAATCAATTCATCATCTACAAACTTGATGGATGATATTTTTATATTGAGGTGTCTCTTGATTCTCCGCCCTCCACTAACCTGCATACCCCTCCAATTCTTAAAAGAATCAGAAATTAAAGAGTAACTGGGAATGATAGTGACGGTCATATCCCAATTCTGAACTTTAACTGAGCTAAGATTAATTTCTATAACGTCGCCATCAGCGCCATATTTATCCATGCTAATCCAGTCACCCACACGCACCATATCTATCGCACTCATCTGAACACTGGCCACCAACCCCAGAATGGTATCCTTGAAAAGTAAGAGGAGAACAGCGGTTGCAGCACCAAATCCACCGATGATATAAAGTGGTGATTTCCCGAGCAGTATCGCGATGACGATCACAAATCCAACAATAAAAAAGATAATTTTACTTAGCTGGACATAACTTCTAATTGGCTTGTCTTTCAAAGAATTCAACTCTCCTAGGATGTCTCCAATGGCATTTAGCAATGCATTGAGAGAAAACATGATCATCACCACTATATAAACATGGGTAAGCGCTATGACGATAGAAACCCAGGCGTTAAAGTCTTGAAAAACTATTGATGTGTTCGCATCCACAATGAGGGCTGGCACAATATGAGCGAGAGATTTAAAAAACCTTCTTTCAAAGAGAATATCGTCCCAGGTTACTCTTGTTCTTGTAACAAAATTGTGAATCACAATGACGAGAACCTTTCTGGTGACCCACCAGGCAATAGCGCAGATCAATGCCAAAACCAAAATCATGATTAGTAATTTGGCGTGTGGATATAGAGATGTTGAAATTGAAAGGTGCTCAGGAATCCATTGATCTAACAAGGAAGAAAGCCATCGAAACATAGTACAGGTATTTTTGGCAAAGGTACAAGTTTAGAAGAGCTAAGAATATTGATTTGGATTAGTATCTTTAAACTCTCAAGATATAAAACCATGAAGAACCAAATACTAGTAATTACTATCCTACTTCTTACGCCACTTTTCAGCTTTTCTCAGGGAAACTGCGACCAAGCTGACTTAGCTTACATAGGTGCCAACTTAGAAGCTGTTCAAGCGATTGCGACCGGATGCGGAACAGATTGCCTCTTTGCTGCTGACCCTGAACAATGCGTTAGGGACTGCATGCAATCACAAACACCACTTACCGATTTATGCATCACATGTTTCGTACAGCAAGTAGATTGCGTTGTAGACAACTGCTTTTTCGCATGTGCTTTTAGCCCCGGTTCGGCTGGATGTACAGATTGTGTAGAATCAAATTGTGTACTTCCATTTCAAGAATGTGCGGGAATTTATGACGCAGATGGGGATACATTCACGACTTTGAGCGATTGTGACGATAATAATCCTACTATAAACCCTGGGGCGACCGAAATCTGGTACGATGGCATTGATCAAAACTGCGACGGTGCTGACGATTATGACCAAGATGGTGATGGAGATAGATCTGTCGATTATGGCGGAAGTGATTGTGATGACTTGAATCCAGACACTTTCAATGATGCATACTTGATTTATGCTGATAATGACAATGATGGTTATGGAGAAGATGGCACTGGAGTTTTAGCATGTATGCTAGCTGCGGGTTACTCTTTGGAATTCGGAGATTGCAATGACGAGAACAACACTGTTTATCCCGGAGCTCCTGGAACTGGACAGAACATAGACAACGATTGCAACAACGTAATTGAAGATGATGAAGTAATTAATTTGTGTTTCGGTGATTTCAACGGTGACTTGGTTGTGAATTCAGCCGATTTGATCGCTCTCCTTTCCGGGTTTGGATGCGTCGAAGATTGCATTTATGACATTACTGGAGATGATGTTGAAAATACCGCTGACTTAATTCTCTTCTTGACAATTTTCGGCAACAGCTGTGTTCCAGAATAATGAATTTCATTCCAGAGCCTATTGATGATTACGTAAACTCGCACTCAGGCAATGAGCCTGAATTGTTGGCGGATTTACGTCGGGAGACACATCTCAAAGTCCTCAATCCAAGAATGCTTTCTGGAATATACCAGGGGCGGGTTTTGAGCTTGATTTCCAAGTTGATTCAACCGGAATTGATTTTAGAGATTGGCACATATACAGCCTATTCCGCCTTGTGTCTTGCCGAGGGGTTGAAATCAAACGGAACACTTCACACCATTGATATAAACGATGAGCTTCGTTGGATTCGTGAGAAGTACATCAATCAATCCGATGCTCAAGAAAGAATTAAATGTCACGAGGGTGACGCGCTCACAATCGTTCCTGATTTGAATCTCAAGGATATTGACCTTGTATTCATTGATGCAGATAAATCGAACTATATCGAATACTACAATCTCTGTTTACCAGCTATGAAGCCTGGAGGACTAATCCTAATTGACAATGTATTGTGGAGTGGTAAGGTATTAGAAGTTGCCGATGAAAATGATGCAGATACTATCACTTTGCAAAACTTGAATGATCTAATACAAGCAGATGAAAGCGTTGAAAAGGTGATGATTCCAGTTCGAGACGGCTTGTATCTTGTGAGAAAGATTTAAAACAAAAAACCACGCGATTAGCGTGGTTTAATGGTATCAATTGTTAAATTTATTTCAATACTTCAGCCACCTTATCAGCAGCTTCTTGAAGCAAGACCACACTGTGAACAGCCAATCCTGATTCATCGATCAGTTGTTTCGCCTCCTCTGCATTGGTACCTTGAAGTCTAACAATCAGAGGAACTGGAATATTTCCGATGTTCTTGTATGCATCTACAATACCTTGTGCAACGCGATCGCATCTCACAATACCTCCAAAAATATTCACCAGAATTGCTTTTACGGATGGATCTTTAAGGATAATTCTAAATGCAGTTTCTACACGTTTAGCATCGGCCGTTCCTCCTACATCTAAGAAATTCGCAGGCTCACCTCCGCTCAACTTGATAATGTCCATGGTCGCCATCGCTAATCCAGCTCC